>Ga0182024_10001023_pt1 | contig 72629 bp, 71 predicted proteins | sample P32metaG_FD_120480 | JGI IMG/M metagenome (GOLD analysis project Ga0182024, IMG submission 120480) | Permafrost microbial communities from Stordalen Mire, Sweden - P3-2 metaG (Illumina Assembly) | ecosystem: Environmental > Terrestrial > Soil > Wetlands > Permafrost | place: Sweden: Stordalen...
ACCTGGGGTTCAGGCGACACAATTCGATGCACGTCAATTCTCACCAATCATGAGAGAACTGTTCTTTCAAGTTGTGCCTATAGTCTTGATACTGCTGGTGTTTTATGCAGTCCTGAGAGTCCTGTTTTTCACCCCTTTGTTGAAGGTTATGGCCGAGCGAGAAGCTCGCACAATTGGCACGCGAAAAGCCTCTGAAGCTGCACAAAAAGCCGCTGAAGAAAAAGTAAAGCAATATCAGGACGCGTTGAAGCAAGCCCGCACGGAAGTTTATGTAGAACAGGAAGCTTCGCGCAAAAAAGCTCTGGATGAGCGCGCAGCGCAACTCAAAGAAGCGCGGGCGAAGACCGCCCTCACGGTTAGCGCGGAGAGAGAGAGAATCGCGAAGGAAGTGGTGGCCGCGCACGGTGAAATTGAGGCGACTATTACCCCGTTTGCTGCGTTAGTAGCCCGGCGCGTGTTGCAATCGACGCGGCCCCCGGGCGCTCCACCGAGAGAATTACGATGAAGCAGCTAATGAAAAACGCCAAACTATACGTCAGAATTGCGGCCTCCTTGCTGTCCACAATGCTTTTTCTTGCGCTGAGTGCCGGCGCTGAAGAGGTCGGCTCGGCGTCGCAACAATCCGCTGAAAACCTTTTTAAATGGATTAACTTCGCGCTGGTTGCCGGGATGATTGTCTGGCTGTGTGTTAAAAAAGGACCGGGATTTTTTGGCCGCCGGGCGGATGTCATCAGCTCGGAAATCCAGAAGAGCACCGAAGCGAAAAATCAGGCTGATTTGCAACTGCGGGATGCGGAGACCAAGTTGGAAAACTTGGAGAAAGAAGTTGCTGATTTGCGCGCCACCGCGCAACGCGAATCCGCCGCGGAAGCCGAGCGCATACGCAATCTGACGGTAACAGACGTACAAAAAATCACAGAGGCCGGAAGAGCAGAAGTGGTGGCTGCGGAACGTGCCGCGCGGCTTGAACTGAAGGCTTTTGCGGCAAGCTTGGCTGTCGACGGTGCGGAATCGCTGCTCGCCAAGCAGCTCACCCCGGCGGCGCAGGAAGCGCTCATCAATAATTTCGTCAAGACTCTGGATGGGCGGCCCAATTGAAGTCAGCGAGCATGCAGTACGCCAATGCGTTTGCAGACATCGCCATCGCGCAGGGCGCGCCGCAAACCTCGGTGAGGCAGTTGGCAGATTTTGGCGAAGCTTTCGCGGCGTCGGCGGAGTTACGTAATTTTTTGGGCAGTCCGGCGGTTGACACGCGAATCAAGCACCGGGTGATCGAAAAAATCATCGCGCAGCAAGGCGCGGGCCGGATCATCCGCAACTTTCTTTTTGTGATTGTGGACCATCACCGCGCTCACAAGCTGCCAGAGATTATTGCCGCGGTGCAGGATGTGGTGCGGCAGCGCCAAGGGATTGCGGAGGCGGCAGTTTCTTCCGCAGTGGAGTTGTCGGCGGCGCAAAAAACAGAGCTGGCAAAGACGCTTAGCCGCTTGACCGGCAAAAGGATCGAGCCGAAATATTCTCTGGACCCGGCGCTTCTTGGCGGGGCCATAGCGCGTGTTGGCGATACTATCTACGACGGTTCTTTGCGAAGCCGTTTGGCGGAAATGCGCGCGCGGCTTTCGGAAGAATAATTTTAAGATGAGTTGTTGGTGGCAGGGCTTTTGGGGATGGTTGGTAACAAGCGGTTTGGCTTCGCACTAAATTAAGTATCACGAACCTAACGCGAAGACTTGAATCAAGCCGATTCAAAAGGGATTAGGAGCAAGAATGGCCAAAATTAACGCCGATGAAATCAGCAAGATTCTGCGCGAGCAGATCGAAAATTACGAGCAAACCGTTTCCGTCGATGAAGTCGGCTCGGTAATCAGCGTGGGCGACGGCATCGCGCGCGTTCATGGCCTGGAGAAAGTAATGGCCGGGGAAATGCTCGCTTTCCCCAAGAACATTTTCGGCATCGCGTTGAACCTTGAGGAAGAGGAAGTCGGCGTGGTGTTGCTGGGGGAGTCGAGCGAGTTACAGGAAGGAGATGTCGTCAAGCGCACGAACACGATTATGTCCGTGCCGGTGGGCGAAGCGATGATTGGCCGGGTGGTCAATCCGATTGGCGAACCGCTGGATGGTAAGGGTCCGATCGAATCAAAGCAGCGCAACCCGCTGGAGCGCATAGCCCCGGGCGTTTTGGATCGGCAGCCAGTGCGTGAGCCGCTGCAGACCGGTATCAAGGCTATCGATGCGATGATTCCCATCGGGCGAGGCCAGCGCGAATTGATTATCGGTGATCGCCAGACCGGTAAGACCGCGGTGATTCTGGACACCATCATCAATCAAAAAGGCGGCGACGTAATTTGTATTTACTGCGGAATTGGGCAGAAGCGCTCGACCATCGCGCAGGTAGTGAAGACGCTTACGGACGCGGGTGCTATGGATTACACCATTGTGGTGGCCTCCACGGCATCGGAACCTGCTTCGCTGCAGTACATCGCGCCGTATGCGGCTTGCGCCATGGGCGAATTTTTTCGCGACACCAAGCGGCATGCGGTGACTTTCTATGATGATCTTTCGAAACACGCGCAAGCCTACCGTGAGATTTCGTTGCTGCTGCGGCGCCCACCGGGCCGCGAAGCGTTCCCTGGCGATGTGTTTTATCTGCACTCCCGCTTGTTGGAACGGGCCGCCAAGCTCAACGACAAACTTGGCGCGGGCTCGCTGACGTCTTTGCCAGTGATCGAAACGCAGGCAGGAGACGTTTCGGCATACATTCCGACCAACGTCATCTCCATTACCGACGGACAGATTTATCTGGAAGCGGACCTGTTCAACGCAGGCATCCGTCCGGCAATTAACGTAGGAATTTCCGTCAGCCGCGTGGGCGGTAACGCACAGATCAAAGCGATGCGTCAGGTGGCCGGTTCCCTTCGGCTGGACATGGCCCAATATCGAGATCTGGCGGCGTTTGCGCAATTCGGCGCTGACCAGCTCGATAAGGCCACGCAAGCGCAACTGGGCCGCGGCCAGCGCCTTACAGAAATTTTGAAACAGGATCAGTACGCACCCTTTACGGTTGAAAAACAGGTGCTGAGTTTATTTGTGGCTACCAGCGGAGCGCTGGACAGCATTCCGGTTCCCGCGGTGCGGCGCTTCGAACGGGAATTCCTCGCATATGTGGAAACCAACAACCCCGGCATCTTGAAGTCCATCGCGGAAAAGAAGGCGCTGGACGACAACATCAAGGGCGAGATTAAGAAAGCCGTGGAGGCTTTCAAGGAACGCTTTGCCACCGATGTGGAAGAGGCCGGCGAATCGGCAGCCAAGGCTGCGGCGGCTCCGGCGAAGAATCAGGACGGCACTGGAGCGAACGTGACGCCCAAGACCGAAGATCCATCCGCGAAGAAAGAAGAGACGCCAGTAGCAAAGTAATTGCTCTAGTGAATACGTCTTAAGACAATATGGCCACTTTACTCGATTTCCGGCGCCGCATCCGCTCGGTGAAAAACACCCAGCAGATAACCCGCGCGATGAAGTTTGTCGCTGCGGCACGGCTGCGTCGCGCGCAGGAAGCAGCGTTAGCCGCTCGGCCTTACGCGGCGGAGCTTGCACGCGTGTTGCGCTCGACGATGGCGCGCATCGAATCACCGGAGCATCCGTTGCTCGCGAAGCGGCCGGAAAACAACATTCTGGTCATCGTGCTGACCGGAGAGCGCGGTCTGGCCGGGGCTTTTAACAGCAATGTGCTGCGTAAGGCCCACGAGTTTTTCCGCAGCCATCAGGGTAAGAAAATTACGACTATTCCAGTGGGGAAAAAGGGCCGCGATTCGCTGCGTCGCGCGGGTTTTACCTTTGCCGCGGAATATGTGAACGTGCTGGCGCGCGTTGACTTTCGCACCGCACGGGAGATCGCTAATCTGGTCGCGGATCTGTACGTAAAGGAAGAGATCGATTCTGTTTATATTATTTTCAGTGAATTCAAAAGCGTGATGATTCCTACTCTAGCAGTGGAAAAGCTGCTTCCTGTTGAAGGTATTCGCGAAGATGATACTGACAAGGCCGATCAGCGAGACCGGGAAAACAAAAAACCTGGCCAGCCTAATGAAACTCCTATCGATTACATTTATGAGCAGCCCGAAGAGCAAATTCTGGCCAAGCTGCTTCCGCGTTACGTTGAAACCCAAATTCTTCGCGCCATGCTGGAATCGTCCGCGGCGGAGCACGCCGCGCGCATGACCGCCATGGAAGCGGCCACTAACAACGCCAACGATGTGATCGAAGCGCTCACGCTGCACATGAACAAAGTGCGCCAGGCGGCTATTACCAAAGAAATTATTGAAATTGTCAGCGGCGCCTCGTACGGGGCTTAGGAGAAAGCATGGCGGAAAAAAGCAAACGCATGGGACGAGTGGTGCAGGTGATCGGCCCGGTGCTGGACATTCAATTCGAGGCGGGCCATCTGCCGGCGATTTACAACGCCGTGCGCATCACCAGCGAGGGCTTCAACATTCCCGAGCCGCTGGACGTCACCGCGGAGGTGCAACAGCATCTCGGCGAGGGCCGCGTTCGCGCAGTGGCCATGGAAGCCGTCGAAGGCATGGTCCGAGGTATGCCCGCGGAAGATTTGGGACACGGCATCACCGTGCCGGTTGGCCGCGCCACGCTTGGGCGGGTTATGAATGTGCTAGGCAAACCGGTTGACCAGCTTGGCCCTATCAATAGTCCCACGCATTATCCGATTCATCGCGCCGCGCCTCCTTTGGAAGATCAATCCACGGGACTGGAGATGTTCGAGACCGGAATTAAAGTCGTCGATTTGATGGAGCCTTATGTAAAAGGCGGAAAGATCGGATTGTTCGGCGGCGCCGGCGTCGGGAAAACCGTTTTGATTTTGGAGCTCATCCACAACGTGGCTATGCAGCACGGCGGCCTTTCGGTATTCGCTGGAGTTGGCGAACGCACTCGCGAGGGCAACGATCTTTGGCTGGAAATGTCGGAGTCCGGCGTGATCGTTCCGGGCAACACGGATAAATCGCGTGCCGCCTTGATTTACGGGCAGATGACTGAACCGCCCGGGTCGCGACTTCGCGTCGGTCTGACGGGACTGACCGTTGCGGAATATTTCCGCGACGAGGAGCATCTCGACGTGCTGCTCTTCATTGACAATATTTTCCGCTTTGTGCAAGCGGGCGCGGAAGTTTCCGCGCTTCTCGGGCGCATGCCTTCCGCCGTGGGATATCAACCTAACCTCAACACCGAAATCGGTGAACTGCAGGAGCGCATTACTTCCACGAAGAATGGTTCCATCACCTCGGTGCAAGCGATTTATGTGCCGGCCGATGACTATACTGATCCTGCGCCAGCGGCCACTTTCGCTCACCTGGATGCCACTACTAACCTCAGCCGCCAGATCGTGGAGCGCGGAATTTACCCGGCAGTTGATCCGCTGGCCAGTTTTTCGCGCATTCTTGATCCACGCATCGTGGGAGCGGAACATTATTCAGTGGCTCGCGGCGTGAAATCTATTCTGCAGCGCTACAAAGATTTGCAAGACATCATCGCCATTCTTGGTATTGAAGAACTTTCCGACGATGATAAGCGCACCGTGGCGCGCGCGCGCAAAATCGAAAAATTCCTTTCGCAGCCGATGTTCGTAGCAGCGCAGTTTACCGGGCTGGAAGGAAAATACGTGAAGATCGAAGACACCGTGCGAAGCTTCAAGGAAATCGTGGAAGGCAAATACGACGATGTTCCGGAGCAGGCCTTTTACATGGTGGGCACCATCGAGGAAGCTTTGAAGAAGGCCGAAACCATGAAGAGCAACGCGTAGAGCGGATTTATAAAAGAACAAGATGCAACTTCCCGAAGCCATCGAGCTGATCATCGTCACGCCGCAGCGGCAACTGCTGCGTGAAAAAGTTGCCAGCGTGCAACTGCCGGGCGCCAGCGGAGAACTCGGAATTCTGCCTGGACACGCGCCTTTGATCACGGAACTTGGCAACGGTGAGCTTAGTTACAAGTCATCGGGGAGCGGCACGCCAGTTATTCTGGCGGTGCTCAGCGGTTTTGCCGAAGTTTTGCCTGATCGCGTGACGGTGCTCGCGGAAACGGCCGAGCGTCCGGAAGAAATCGATATGGAGCGCGCCAAAGAAGCGCTTGCGCGAGCAGAAAAGCGCCTGGCGTCTACCGATCCGGACGTGGATTGGGATCGTGCTACCGTCGCGTTGCAGCGTGCGCTGGTGCGCATTAAGGTGGGCAACATCCGTCACCGCGTGCACACGCACAGCAGTTGATGCCTCGTTTGGGTTAAACTGTTATAGAAGCCGATTGGATAACCGCAGGCCTTCCCGCCATTCAAAGGACGATAATTTTCATGGAAACCATCACGATGTACACCACCGCATGGTGTCCGGATTGCCGCCGGGCGAAATCGTTTATGAAGGAACGCGGAGTGGAATTCCGGGAAGTGGATATCGAGCAAGATCCGACAGGCGAAGAAATCGTGATACAAGCCAATAACGGCAAACGAAAAGTCCCCACGCTGCGGGTGGGCGATCGTTATTTTGCGTGCAGCCCGTTCAATCCTGTGGCGCTGGCTTCCGAGCTAAAAATTCCGCTCAATAAATCCTAACGTCCGTCAGATCCCTGGCGCTCAATTAATTCACGGCTATTCCACGAGTCCAAACTCCCGACACTTGGATGGCTTCGTCCATCAGCACTACGTCCGCGTCCGCCCCAACGCGTAGCGCGCCCTTTTTGAACTCCACGCCCAGCAGCCCAGCTGGATTTAGCGTAAGCATTCGGGTGGTGTCTGCAAACGATTTGCCTAGCGCCATTACGTTTCTCAGAGCCTTATCCAGCGTTAGTGTGCTACCGGCTAATTTCCCTTCCGAGTTGCGGCACACTCCGCCGCTGACGGTCACTTCAAATTGTCCTAGCATGTATTTTCCATCGGGCATACCGGTGGCTGAAATTCCGTCGCTAATAAGGATTACGCAGTCGGTGCTCTTGGCTTGCAAGAGCAGTCGCATGGCGGCCTCTTCCACGTGCACGCCGTCGGCAATCAGTTCCGCGGTGACGTTTGGCGTCGTGAGAATGGCGCCGATCACTCCGCTGTCTCGGTGTGAAAAGGGCCGCATGGCATTGTAGACATGCACCGCGTGATGTGCGCCGTGAGAGATGGCAGCACGAGTCTGCTCGTAGGTTGCGTCGGTATGCCCGATGCCAACAACCATTCCAGCTTTTATGGCTGCGTCAATACATGGCATGGCGCCTAGCAGTTCTGGTGCGAGCGTCAGAATTCGGGCGTTTCCACCTGCAGCCGTGACAAACCTGGCTAGCAATTCCGCCGAAGGAAGTCGAAGCCACTCGGCCGGATGAACACCGCGGCGAATCTCGCTCAAGAATGGTCCCTCAAAATGTATGCCCAGCACCTCTGCCCGCGGTTCATGGGGTTCGTGCTGGGTGACGATATATTTGGCGATGCCCTCGGAGCTACGACAAATATCATCGGCGCTGGCGGTCACTGTAGTGGCCACGAAAGAAGTGGTGCCGTTGCGGGCGACAGTTTTGGCGACAATGCTCAACGCTTCCGGGGTACCTTCCATCACATCACGGCCGCCGGCGCCGTGGATGTGTACGTCGACGAAGCCCGGAATCGCGGATTTATCAGTGGCTGCGATTTCAGTTGCACCGTCCGGTAGATTCATCCCTTCACGAGGACCGATCAGTTCGATAACGCCGTCGCGCATGAGTATTCCAGCATCCGCGATTTCGCCTGTGGGTGCGAGGGCCCGTTTGGCGTGAATCAGAGTTGTAGTCATGGCAGCACTACATCGTAGCGGAAACGTTCCGTTGCACAAAACGCGTGAAATCTTGATTTGCCATGTTGAATCCCGCCCAGGATAAAGCGCATCGAGCCGTACTTACTAAAAGGGTCGCACAAACAAAAAGGAGGACTCTAGCGAGTCCTCCTTTTCGCGATCAGAATCCGACTCTCAGGCGGCACTGATCTTTGCGGCAATGGGGTTAAATTTTTAGCTGCTCGCTGCGGCGGCGCTAGCGCTGGTAGCTCCCGCGGATTTAGGAAGACTCAAATACCCTGTGGCTCCGTTCTTGGTAACCTTATTGATTACCAATTCGAGTGCCGCACGGCTTCCGCCGGTATAGAAGAAGATTGGTTCGTTCACGGAACGGTCTTTCTTCTCGAAGCTCTTGTCATCGGCCAGCACATCTACGGTGTAGCGATTCTTTTTTACGTTGGTCGCTTTCAGCTGCACTTGAATGCCGCCGACTTTTTGCGGTCCGCTCTTGCGCGTCAACGCAAACTCAAAATAGTCGCGCTGGCCCATGCGGCGGAGTTGATCGATTTCATCATGGTTACGAGCGATGAGTGTGCCCATTTCGCTGCGAGCCATTTGAATGCTGTTCTTGGTGGCGTCCAGATCGCCTTTCACGCCAGTCACGTCGCCATTCAGCTTATTGAAATCGTCAGCGCTGGCTTTGGTCGCCAACTCCGAATTCACGGAGCTCTGCAAACCGCTAAGCTTCTTCTCGTACGCCACGGTTGCGGATTTGGTTTGCTTGCGTGCCGCGATCAACTCGGATTGCGTCACGTTGAGCTTGTTGGTAACCACTTTCAGATCGCTCTGAAGCTGCTGATTTTGTTCTTCCGCTTTCGCCAGACGCTGGCCCAGAGTGTCGCTGGTCTGCTTTAGAGACGCCTGTGTTGACTGTTCAATATTGTTAGCGTGGCTGATAGCACTCCACCCGGCTCCCAAGCCGATCAACGACAATATAGCCACGATTGCTACTGCCAGCGCCACCCAGCGCGGGGTTTCGGTTGACTGCACCACCACCGGTTCCTGATATTCGTTCATTGGACGTCTCCTCTTTGCCGGCATCCACCCGGGCTCGCCACATACAAGGAACACTGCATATCTTCGGCCAACTTACCTGCGTGGGCCAGACTCGGTCAAGACCATTGGCTGCAGCCATATAGGCGGAAATGAGAAACGCTCAATCGTAGGCCTGATAGTACTAGTACCAGTAAAGCTTACACGATGCGTTACACACACGTAAAAATTGCTGGCCGAGTGTCATTTAGGGAATCTGTCAAATAGCGAGGCGGCGCGGAGGGAAATTCAGAGACTTACACACGTGCTAGCAACAAAAGATTGCAAAGGAAGGAGTTACTATTAGGCCGCTCTGCTAGCAGTAACAGGCTCTCCGCTCACGCCCGATCCGAAGTAGCGATCCAAAGTGTGTGTAGCGGCCTCCAACACCAAACGGCAGTCGGCGCACCTATTGAGATGCGCAGAGATCTCGTCTTCCACAGTTGGTGACAATCTATGTTCTAAATACCAGCAAATCAAATGGATAGTGTCTCGACAGCTCATGATCCCTGTCTTCCTGGACGCTCTCGAAGTATCTTGCACCGTGAACTAGAAATGTGCATTCCGTGCACCATATTTGTTCGAAAATCCACAACCGCGCAAGGCAGTGAAATTTATATCCTTAGCGAAAGTGTGCAAAGAAATGGACAAATTCCTGTGGCAATATTTACGCACCAAAAGGACATTGCCACCGACGGTTGATCTGTTTCGTGCAGCTCTCAGGAGCGAGTAGGCACTATCGTCAATTCGCGGAGGGCGGCAATGCGATCGGCAAGCGGCGGATGCGTGCTAAATAGCGAGGACAAAGTGCCGCCGCCAAACCACGGTTTCACGATGCATAGCGCCGCGGACGATGGGGAAACCCTTGTTGTGGGAATGCGTTGATTATAGGCCCCCAATTTTTGCAATGCGCTGATCAGTCCGTATGGCTGGCCGACCATGCGAGCGCCGGTTTCATCCGCCGAATATTCCCTGGTGCGAGACAGAGAAAGTTGCAGAATCATGGCGGCAATGGGCGCCAGGATAATCATAAGAAGCGCGCCAAGACCGCCGCCACGGTCGCGATCGCTATCGCCTCCCCCATATCCTCCAAAAATCATGGCAAAGCGACCCATCGACGCAAGATAAGTGATGGCAGCGGCAATGGTAGCCGCGACGGAACTGGTCAGGATGTCGTAGTTGCGCACGTGGGACAGTTCGTGCGCGATGACCCCTTCGAGTTCGTCATCGCTCATCAACTCAAGCAAGCCTTCGGTCACCGCTACGGAAGCGTGATGAGGATTCCGCCCAGTAGCAAAGGCGTTTGGCGCGGCTTCGGGAATTACGTAGAGTTTGGGGACCGGCAAGCTGGCCTTCGCCGCGAGTCTTTCCATGACTGCATATAAACGTGGGACTTGTTCCCGGGTAACCGGCTTCGCGCCGCTGGAGGACAGCGCAATCTTGTCCGAAAAAAAGTAAGAGATGCCGTTCATGAGGACGGCGATGGTCAGCGCGATTTTTAATCCGTTCTGCCCGCCAATCGCACCGCCGGCAGCTACCAGGATGACGCTTAGAACGATCAACACCACGCCTGTTCGTAAGATTTTCATAAGGGTCCTATTCGTTTACTACGCACAAACAACAAAAATATTTCGTGGTGAAGTTGGCGCGGGCCGCTTTCGCTCAGCGAAGTGGCCCGCTAACTAGATTGGATTCATGCCGCGGCTGCGGGTTGTTTTTCCTTAATGACGGTGAATTGCATCTTCTCGCCTGTAGAATCACGATCCACGCGTATGCGTTGGCCCGGCAACACTTTCCCTTCCAAGATCTGCAAAGCGAGCGGATCCTGAATCATGCGCTGAATGGTGCGGCGTAAGGGTCGCGCGCCATACGCTGGATCGTAGCCCTCGCGGAGAATCAAATCTTCCGCTGCAGGAGTCAGCTCCAGCCTGATTTGACGTTCCGCGAGCAACTTCTCGACGCTCTTCAACAGCATGCCAACAATCCTTCCGAGCTGTTCCTTGCCCAGAGGATTGAAGATGACAATTTCGTCGATGCGATTGATGAACTCCGGCCGAAAAGCCGCGCGCAACGCCTCCATGGCTTCTTTACGGGCCGCCTCAGGATCATTTCCTGCCAACTCATAAATCGCTGAGGAACCCACATTGCTAGTCATGACCAACACGGTATTTCGAAAATCTACCGTGCGGCCCTTGCCATCGGTCAAGCGTCCGTCTTCAAGAATTTGCAGCAGTACGTTGAACACATCCGGATGCGCCTTCTCGATTTCATCGAACAAAATAACCGAGTAGGGGTGGCGGCGAACTTGTTCGGTCAACTGTCCGCCTTCTTCATATCCCACATATCCAGGAGGCGCGCCGATCAGCCGGGAGACGCTGTGCTTCTCCATGTATTCGCTCATGTCGATGCGAATCATCAGTTTTTCGTCGTCGAACAAAAACTCCGCGACTGCGCGAGCGAGCTCCGTTTTTCCTACGCCAGTCGGGCCCATAAAAATAAATGAGCCTATGGGGCGCTTGGGGTCTGACAATCCCGCGCGGTTTCGTCGTATAGCGTTGGAGACGTGGGCAAGCGCATCGTCTTGCCCCACCACTCGCTGACGCAATCTTTCTTCCATGTGCACCAGCTTTTGCACTTCGCTTTCGAGCAAGCGGCCAGCCGGAATTCCTGTCCATTTGCTCACCAATTTGGCGATATCTTCTTCGTCGACTTCTTCTTTGAGCATGGGCGCGTCTTTTTGCACAGCAGCGAATTGAGCCTCGGCCTGTTTCAACTCGCGTTCGGCCGCAGCCATGCGTCCGTAGCGAATTTCCGCCACCTTAGCCAATTCTCCGCTGCGCTCGTATCTCTGCTCTTCAGCTTTGAGTTGTTCGATTTGTTCTTTCAAAGCGCGGATTTTCTGGATGGCTTGCTTCTCGGACTGCCAGCGGGCCTTGCGGGCACTCGAAGCTTCCTTGAGCTTCGCCAATTCTTTTTCAATTTGCGTGCGGCGCTCTTTCGAATGCTTGTCGGTTTCTTTAAGTAATGCCTGGCGCTCGATTTCCAGTTGCATGATGCGCCGTTCGATCTCGTCGATCTCCACGGGCAAAGAATCGATCTGCATACGCAAGCTGGCGGCGGCCTCATCGATCAAGTCGATGGCTTTGTCTGGTAAGAACCGGTCCGAGATGTAGCGGTTTGAAAGAGTAGCCGCAGCGATGATAGCGGCATCCTTAATGCGCACGCCATGATGAACTTCATAGCGTTCTTTCAGCCCGCGCAGAATGGAAATAGTGTCTTCGACGGTCGGCTCGTTAACCAGAACCGGCTGGAAGCGGCGTTCGAGCGCGGGGTCCTTTTCGATGTATTTTTTGTACTCGTTCAGCGTGGTGGCGCCGATGGCCCGCAGCTCGCCGCGAGCGAGTGCTGGTTTCAACATGTTCGACGCGTCCATGGCGCCTTCGGCGGCGCCCGCGCCCACCAGCGTGTGCAGCTCGTCGATGAACATGATGATCTGGCCTTCGGCCTGGGTGATTTCTTTCAACACCGCTTTCAAGCGATCTTCGAATTCGCCGCGATACTTGGCCCCGGCGACTAGAGCGGCGAGATCGAGCGCCACTAGCCGCTTGGTTTTCAAGACGTCCGGCACGTCGCCGGATACAATGCGTTGCGCCAAACCTTCCACGATGGCGGTCTTTCCTACGCCTGGTTCGCCAATCAGAACAGGATTATTTTTCGTCCTGCGCGCCAGAATCTGCATGACACGGCGAATTTCCTCGTCACGTCCGATTACCGGGTCGAGTTTCGAACGCCTGGCCAGTTCGGTAAGATCGCGCGCATATTTCTCGAGCGACTCATAGGTGGCCTCGGGATTCTGGGTCGTAACGCGTTGTGACCCACGCACCCCGGTCAGCGCTTGCAGAATCGCTTCATACGACGCGCCCAGGCGCTTCAGAAGCTGTCCCGCGGGGTCGCGATCCTCGTTGGCAATGGCCAGGAATAGATGCTCAGTTGAGACATACTCATCCTTGAATTTTTCCGCTTCTTTGAAGGAGCGCTCCAATACGCGGTTCACCGCCGTGCCCATGTGCTGTTGTCCGAAGCCTTGCACCTTCGGCAGGCGCGAGATTTCGCGCTCGATATCTTGAGACAGGGCCTCGGGGCGTATTCCTAATTTTGTAACCAGCGGTGGCACTACGCCGCCTTCTTGCGCAACTAAGGCAGCAAGAAGATGCACCGGCTCAATCTGCTGGTTTTCGTGACGGGCCGCTATTTCCTGGGCCTCTTGCACCGCTTCCTGGGCCTTTACGGTCATTTTTTCAAATCGCAACATTTGTTCCTCGCTTATTCGAATCTAGAACACGTTTTTGATGAGCCGCGAAACCATTTGAGTAACTCAACTTCGGGTCAACTTCAATAAATAGCAAAAGGGCTGGCAACTTTGCCAGCCCTGTCACACAGATCCAAATGTAGGCTGGTATTGCCCTATTACTTGGCTCCCGCAGCGGCTGCCGCGATTGCCGGCGTGCTGGTTGCCTGCGTGCCGACATTCACTTTAATCTGCTTGGGTTTTGCTTCCTCGCGTTTCGGGATGTGCAGTGTCAAGACGCCATTATGATAGTCGGCCTTGATTGCCTCCGAGTTGACGGTATTAGCCAGCGAGAAGCTGCGCGCAAATGAGCCATAGGCGCGCTCCACTCGCAGATAGTCACCATCGCTCACCTGCTTCTCGAATTTCCGCTCGCCGCGAATGGTCAAAATATTGTTTTCGACACGGATGTCGAGGTCTTTGGAATCGATGTCCGGTAGATCCGCTTTTACGACCAATTCGTGCTCGGTTTCCATAATGTCGACTACAGGTGCCCAAGTCGTGAGGTTCGATTCCTCTTGGCGATTGAAGCCCTCGCCGAACATACGGTTCAGTTGTTCATGCAGCGTGGCGGTGCCACTGAGAGGTTCCCAACGGTTCAAATTTGTCATGTGAGTCGCCTCCGAAATCTTTTAAAATATGACTATAGAGGAATGATATAATCTGCGTGTTATATTGTCAATAACTAAATTAATCGTTATATCTAGCCTATTATGGCCATTTTAGGTGGATATGGTTGATCGGATTTCTGTTCCTAGCCGCGTCAATATCACCTAGGGCCGTGAGCCTGCTAAACTCACTACGCCATGCAACTATCAGACTTCGATTATGTCCTGCCCTCTCAGTTGATCGCACAACATCCTCTGAGAAGTCGCGATGCTTCCCTGATGATGGTGTTGGATCGAGTTTCAAGTGGCGATCATGATCGTGGCTTCGCAGAGTTGCCCGGTCTTCTGCGTGGAGATGAACTAATTGTGGTAAATAACGCGCGAGTTATTCCCGCGCGCCTACTTGGAAGAAGGAAGAAAGCGACTGCGTTGGACGGGGCAGCGGAATCATCGCCGGCCGAGAACGAAATCGAGGTCTTGTTATCGCGTCAGCTGGATGACTTTAGTTGGGAGGCCTTAGTTCGGCCAGGTAAGAAGCTTCATGTTGGCCAGCGAGTGCAATTCGGCGGCGGCGAACTGGAAGCGGAAGTAACCGCGCATGCCAATCAGGGCCAGCGTACCTTGCGTTTTTCTTCCACCAGAGACACTGCCGTGAACGACGAGATCAATCGACTGGGTCACATACCACTCCCGCCGTACATTGATCGGGTCGACGAAGCTTCCGATCGTGAACGTTACCAAACCATTTTTGCCAGCCAACCCGGCGCTATCGCCGCTCCTACCGCAGGCCTGCATTTCACTCCGGAAGTCGTCGAAAGACTTCGAGAGCGTGGAATTGAAATTTGCGAGCTGACCCTGCACGTTGGCCTGGGAACTTTTCAACCGATTCGCACGGAAACGTTGGAAGGGCACGTGATGCACCGCGAAACCTATGAGATCCCAGCGAAAACGGCGGAACAGATCTGTCGCGCCAAAAGTGCCGGGCGACCCATCCTGGCAGTGGGTACGACCACGGTACGTACTCTGGAAGCTGCGGCCCTTTACGCAAAAGAAATAGACTCTAGCCAACTCGTGGTGCCCGGCAGGGGGGAAGCGCGTCTTTTTATCACCCCAGGATTTCGCTTTCAGGTAGTGGATGCGTTGCTTACGAACTTCCATCTGCCGCGATCAACGTTACTCGCTCTGGTATGCGCGCTTGCCGGCCGTGAGCGAGTTCTGGCCGCGTATCAGCACGCTGTGGAGCTGGGCTACCGGTTCTACAGTTACGGCGACTGCATGTTGATCCGGTGAACTTCAGATGAGAGAAATGGGGATCGGAGACGCAAATAAACAGGTCACAAAAACAAAAGCAGCGAAAAGGAAGTAAACATTGCGTCGACTTCCCTCACGCGTCGATTGTGAAGAGTCATTGGCCTTCTTTACTCGCTCAAGACGAAAACACGCTTTTGCCCAGAAAAACGGACTTCTTTTACTTGTCCATTTTCGCCAAGCAGAACTCCGTCGTAGTTGGATTTGGCTTCGCGTTCTTCCCAGCGGCCTTCGGATTCCGCCACGGTCGTCTTGTTCTTGATTAACGTAGCTTTGTTACCGTCAATCAGTAAACGGTATTCGCCGGCTTGTACGTCGGCCTTACCGACTTTTGCGTTTTGGGAAATGCTGATGGTCTTAGCTAGCGGTTTAGAAAAAGCCGGCACTGTTGAGGCCACCAAGGCGGCAACTAATGCGGCGCTGCGTATTAATGATTGGACTTTCATGCGTGTCATGCTCCCTTTTGAATCGAGTCAGCCGCACGGCTTGTTGCTGTTGGCAAGACAGTTGACACGCAAAGTAAGGGCGAGTAGTCTCGCCGCCAGACACCTCTTCTTCCTGGACTAACGGCCGGAAAGACTGCGTGTCATCGCCCCGCGGCTGCCACCGCGGGGTTTTTCATATCTAACCTGAAGCAGCCCCCGTAACCAGCTGCACTTGTATAGACGAATCCAGGTTCACGAATGTTTCGTGTAGAGCGGAACATTTCAAAAAAATATTTCCTGTTTCTAGTCCAATTTGGGTGGCAAAAAATGCATCGCATCAAGCGATGGGCCAATTTTCCGCGGTTCTTCGTAAATATTTTGTAAAATTTCTCGGCTTTAGAACTGCGCTGATCGAAATGGACAATAGATTCGCGAGCGGCAATCGATACGTTCGCGATTTCGTAACGGGAACGACACGCGAAAAGATTCTCATTTTGACTCATTTTCAATTCGGACTCCGTGCATCGTTCCAACTCTTCATCTATACTCAGGTGCACTTTTTTTTGGGGTCATAATGCGGATTCTCGTTCTCAGCGATCTTCACGCCAACATGACTGCTTTCGAGGCTGTCCTGCAAGCCGCCAAGGACCGTTGGGACCGCTCCGTTTGCCTTGGAGATGTGGTCGGTTATGGGCCGGACCCTAACGAAGTAACGGCTAGGCTCCGTGAATTGGGCACGCTGACGATTCGTGGCAATCATGACAAAGCTATCTCCGGAGTGATGGGTGCCGACGACTTCAATCCGGTAGCTAAAGCAGCTGTTGACTGGAGCAATAACGCACTGGAACCGGATCACCTGAAATGGCTGACAAATCTGCCACGGGGACCGGTCACCACCGACGGCATCGTGCTGGTGCATGGAGCATTTCAAGATGAGGACGAATATGTTTTCACTCCCGCTCAAGCGCTCGAGGGACTGCTCGATTCGACCGCGGAAGTGACGTTTTTCGGCCACACTCATCACCAGGGCGGTTTTTCTTATCTAAATTCCAAGCTGGAAGTTTTGCAGATTCATCCGCGCATGAACGAAGCGTTCGCGCCATTGCGTCATGAGCCGCCTCGCAGGTATTTGTTAAATCCGGGGTCCGTTGGGCAGCCACGCGACGCGGATCCGAGGGCCGCTTTTGCGATCGCCGATCTGGAACATCAGACGGTGGAGTTTTGGCGTGTGGAGTACGATATAGCGGCTGTGCAGCAACGTATGCGCAAAGCGAAACTTCCCGAGGCGTTGGTGCAGCGCTTGCTTGTGGGCCGTTAGTCGGGCGTGCAATACGGTAGGGTAGTGATCGATTAATTCTCGAGTCATGTCAACTTCGTTTCCCATTCCGCCATCCCAGGATGACCAAAGCGCCGGCAAAACGCGTTGGCTGGTTGTCATGGCAGTATTAATTGTGTTTCTGTTGCTGGCGTTTTTTCTGTGGCGTGAATCATCGAAGAAGGCGCAGCCGGGAACGACGGGATCGCAAAACGAACAGGGATCGGATGAGCACGCGTATTTATCGAACGTTGGCGTGGATCACGTAGAAATCAGCCGCGCTGAAAATTTTCTGCACCAGGAAGTCACTACGATCTCTGGAGAAATCAGTAATGGTGGCAATCAGGCGCTGGCCAGCGTGGAGTTGACGACCGAATTTTACGACGACCTTAATCAGATCGCGCAACGCGAAACGCGGAGTTTATTCGGCCCTCCTGGCCCGTCTATTCCTCCCGGAGATCATCGTGAATTTGAAGTTTCGTTCGAGCACATATCGTCGGCCTGGAACATGAGGCAGCCGGTCATCAAAGTAACAGCAGTGCAATTCACGTCGTCAAAATAATATCTACAAGAGTAATATACTTCATTTATAATCTGCGTGATGAAATTGGCCGCAGAACTGGAAGCCAGTCTTCGCGAATTTGCTTCCGCTGGAGCAGCGGAGCTTTGTGAAAATGGCGGCCGCGTCGCGCCGCTGTCCAATCTCTCCTGGGAAGTACGCGGTTCGGACGACAAACCGCTGCTGCACATCTGGTCTGAGCAATACAACCTTACCCGCCGGGTCGTTGCAATTACCGATCATTCAAACGTGCGGCTGGTGCTGGCCGTGGAACGCTTTGGCCGCTCTCGTCCGGATCGCTTGGAGTTTGTGCGCATCGAGTTCGAGCGTACGGCGCGGGAATTATCGCGCGAAGAATTTTGCGAACGTTTGAAGGGACTACTGGCGTGTCAATTTCCCGATGAAACCGTCGAGTCAGCGACGATTTTCCCTGACTTGGAACATTCTTTATCCGGTAACTATGTGCGCGGATTGTCGAGACGCGGATCACGATACGAAGCTTTTCTGGCTGTGCCAGATGGCGAATCGCAAGACACGGTAAACAATAGTCTAACGTTTGCATTGCTATGGTTGCACCGTCTCCGCAACGGCAACACCGGGGAACTGTCGAGGGCATTCGACTGATCGTTCCAAAGGACTCTTGTAGCGTGGTGGCGCATCGCTTTGCCGCGCTCGCGCCGCATGTGGCAATTGAACTTTACGAGCGGGATCCTGCGCGCGATTCGGTTGAGAGGATCGATCCACGTCGCGCTAGGAATCTGCATACCTGGCTGGTTCCGTGGCGCGAATCGGAAGCGCTTCTTGCTCAGGCTCGGACGAAAATCGAAACGATCGCAGCGACCGATCCGCACGCAATCACCGTGCATCCCTGCACTGCCTCACGAGAGGTGGTGTTGCGTTATCGCGGGCTTGCGTTTGCCCGTTGGGATGACGGAACCATTTTTTTTGGCTGTAACGATATGCGTGAAGAACTGACTCCTGCTAGCGGGGCCGCGTTCGAACGCATGATGCAGGATCTGGGAGTCTACCGCCATCCGCTTGCGTCCGATACGCGCCATCCTTTATATCGCGCGCAAGCAGAACGTTGGCTTGAGTCCCTGGTGCGCCACGACGTCACTCGTGTGGATAGCATTCTCGATTCTCGCTTTGTTTATGCGCAAGTGTTTGCCGGTGGCGGCGCCGAGCATGGCATCATTGATGTGCTCACCATCACCAGAGCCGGTCGCCTGGCTATTCTGGAGTTAAAGCCAGCGAGCACATCCATCTCCCTTTACAGGCTGCGGACTACTGGCTACGGGTGCGACGCCATTTGGAGCTTGGCGAGTTTCGCAGCTACGGTTATTTTCCCGGCGTCGAACTTCAAGATGCGCCGCCACTGGTTTATCTGGTGGCTCCAGCTCTGCGTTTCCACCCCGTAACCGGTATTTTGCTGGACGGCTTGTCCCCGCAAATCGAAGTGGTTCGCGTCGGCTTGACGGAGAACTGGCGACGCGGCATTCGCGTGGTCATGCGCCAATAGCAACCACAACTCACAACCGATCATCTACAATACTTTCCCGGATCATTTCGATGAGGTGCGACTTGAAAAAATATTCGCTGACAATCGTGCTGTGTGCGATGTGCTTGGTGCTGACCGTCGCGTTCGCGCAAACTCCAGCTTCCGGTACCAAACTCACTGACAACCCTGTGTATAACGAAAAGTGCGCGAAGTGTCACGGAAAGACTGCCGAGGGGCGGCATTTCGGCGGACCATCGCTCACATCCGAAAAAGCCGCAGCCGCGCCCGTGGAGGAGTTGCGCAACATCATCGCCAATGGCAAAGGCCGTATGCCTAAGTACACTGGAAAATTGACACCTGAAGAAATCGACAATCTTGCGCAACAAATCCGAGCTTTGAACGGGAAATGAACTGCGGGGACGAGTTTCTGGTCGCAGAGGGCTAAAGTCGATTGTTTGCTATGCTCCCAAAAAATAAAAGATAAAAATTAAGGGCGGGCGCCGTTTGAGGGATCTGCGGAAGATGAAGTGTCTGCGTCCAAATCCCACGCATTGGAAGTGTCGCTGGGGATGAAGCAATTGCCATTCTTGTGATAGCCAGCGGGGCAACGGGCGGTGAACTCTTTGCGTCGCGGCGACTGCGCGTATTGCCAAGCTTCAGCGTATGGGACGCCACTCGTCGCAACTGCAGGGGCGTCGCTGGGGAAGGCGCAGCCCGGGGACGGCGGACAAGCATCGTTAAACACGAAAAATATAAATTCGCGCGATCCGGCGTTAGCGCGAATGTCGTCAGCAGTGAGAATGGTAACTGTGCCCGATTCCTTGACGGGCATCCCGGAGCAATAAACGCCGGCGCGGTATCCGCTGCGCGTTAAACCATCCAACCAGGCGTGAAGGTAGGCGTGGTAGGTCGCGGAGAGCCGGCCTCCCTCTTCGATATCGAGGAAAATGATTGTGCCAGCGGGAAAGCCTTCTTTTTTGGCAGCGGCTACCGTTGCGTCCGCGTCTAGTGCTCCTTTGGCCGGACCGTCTGAGTCTTTTTTGAATTCGTGGCTGTCGCGTCCGCGAAATAAAACCAAAAAACCAAATCCAGAATTGCGTACGAGATCGCGCTTGCCTATCCAGGTATTCGTTTTTTCTCCTGGTGGCAAGTTCAGCCAATACCCGGTGAACGCGAAAGTCTTTCGCAGCGTTGGCAAAGCAGCGTCACCCGGATAAAGGTTGCGATCGAATCCCAAGTACGCGCGCGGCCGCGTGACGGCGCTTATAGATGAGCCTCCGCGAGCCGCCACCGCTATGCCAATCCCACTGGCGGCGAAGGAAATAGTGGAAAGGAAAATAAAAAACTGTTTCACCATGAAGTCTTGCAACAGAATGCCAGAACGTAGTTGGGTGCGCTAGCCTTCGCGGAGTTTGTGACCTGCAAGATTGCCTAAGCCGTCGTAGGCGGCATATTTGTACGTTTCGCTTAGGGTGGGGTAATTGAAGACCTGCTCGATAAATTCATCTATGGTCAGGCCGCGGTCAAGCACCATCATTCCGATGTGAATGAGCTCGGTAGCGTTTTCTCCGATGATGCTGACGCCCAAAAGTTTCTTGTCGGCGCGCGCGAAGATTAACTTCAACAAACCGGTGGTATCGCCGGCAATGTGGCCCCGGGCATTGTTTGCGTAGTGGGCGCGGCCAACAACATAATCAATTTTCTTTTCTTTGCAAGATGCTTCTGTTTCTCCGGCGGCGGAAATTTCTGGAATGGTGTAGATGCCCATAGGGAGCAGTGAGGCCACGCGTTGTTTGTATTTAAGCCCAAAGGCGTGACAGACAGCCACACGGCCCTGTTCCATAGAAGTTGAGGCGAGCGCGGGAAAGCCGATGACGTCTCCGGCAGCGTAAATATTAGGAACGCTGGTGCGATAGTGGTCGTCGACGGGGATGTAACCGCGATCGTTGATGGTCAGGTCGGCTTTTTGCAGTTCCAGCCCATCGACAGCGGCGCGGCGTCCCGCGGCAAAGAGGGCGGCTTCGGTTTCCAGGACGCGGCCACTTTTCATGGTGAGCCGCGCTCCCGAAGAGAAATTTTCAACTTTGACGGGGCGCTCATTGAACCAGAACTGCATGCCCAGAGCAGTCAAGCGTTCGCGGAGGTGCCGGGAGATTTCGGCGTCGAGAAAGGGCAAGAGGACATCGCGTCCATCGACTAGCGTGACCGCGACGTCGAGCGCCATGAAAATAGAGGCATACTCGCAGCCGATCACGCCGCCTCCGATGACGGCGAGACTTTTGGGAATGCGATCCATTTGAAGAAAAGTGTCGGAGTCAAACGTATGCACATCGTCGAAGGCGATTTCCGGCGGGCGATGAGGCTTGGAACCGCTGGCGATGAGAATAACCTCACCGCGTAGACGACGAGTGCCATCTGCGCCGGAAACTGTAACGGTGTGGGCGTCCTCAAACGCTGCTTGACCGCTTATCAGTTCGATTTGATGCAGGGCCAGATTTTTGAGAATGCGCTGCCGTTCCATTTCGACGACTTCGCGTTCGTGGTGCATGAAGTCGTTCACGGTGAGATTTTCTTTCAGCGAATAGTCAATGCCGTAAAGGCCTCTTTGCTTCAACCCGGAGAAATAAAGGGCGGATTCGCGCAGGGTTTTGCTGGGGACGGTGCCGCTGTTGATGCAACTGCCGCCGGTGTGCTTGGCGCGTTCGATAACCGCGACGTGCTTGCCGAAATAGGCGGCCTGCGCGCCAGCCTTTTCTCCGGCGGGCCCACAGCCGATTACCAGCAGGTCAAATTGTTCTTGAGCGGGCACTGAATCCTCCAAGTGCGGAAAAATTACCGATGTGGATGCGCTATGAATATCCGCGGAGAATCTTAAGGTAAGAATGGCTGCGTGGCGTAAACATTCTTAAATATTTGTACTGAAACTACTGGCAGCGCGGGGCCTGGTCGAGTCAATGAAATTCGGCGGCAAGTTATGAGGATGGTTTCCGCGCGTGATATTCTCTGGGTGCCGCGTCGCCGGTGCGGCTGTGGCGAAATTGGCATACGCGGTGGGCTTAAAATCCACTGGGGTTTTCCCCGTTGTCGGTTCGAGTCCGACCAGCCGCACCATTTCCTAACGATTCAAAGTGCCCCGTCACGAACGTGCATCGGATAACAAGGCTTTCGCCTGATTGTACATAGGTCACGTTATGCACAGCCGAATGCGCAAAGCCTCGCTTGGGCGATACGCTGAAGAGAAGGACCCTCTCCGATCACTATAGGTGCCCAAGAATCGTCGTAGTCACCCGCGTATCCACCCGCCTAAGGGGATGATTGTGGCGTGGCGCTCTGGGAGCCAGCAGGGCATTTCCAAGATGGGAACCATGGCGCTCGGCGGGATATTTCTGAATACCGCGCCGCCGCCTTCAGTAGGTTCCGTGCTGGATCTAATTTTCGAAGTGCATACCGGTGCGCATGTGCGCGCTCGAGCGATGGTGCGAACCTCCAGGCCCGGGCAAGGCATGGGTGTGAAATTCGTGCACATGCGCTCAGAAGATCGCTCCCGCCTGAACCAATTCTTAAAATCACACATCGCGGCAGGGAATATTGAGGAGGATTTGCGTACCGAGGATGGTCAGGTGACCCGTCCGAGAGAGATGGTGCAGGAAGCGGCTCCAGTTGTTTGCAGCGTCAGCTCGAGTTGGGAAATGATCTTTGTCCCGCGCGAGAAACGCGTGAGTCCCATCGATGTGGGGTCGCCATTTTTGCGAGAGCATGTAAAAGAGATGCAAGAGGGATCCGGTCGCCAGTTACCTCAAGCAAGAAATGCAGCTCGAGAGCCGCAACCCCCATTGGGTGAAGAACTTATTTTCGAGGAAGAGCTGAAGCATCTGGCGATTTCGGAGAAAGGTACTTACTACGGTCTATTAGGCATACCAGGGGACTGCGACAAAGCAGGAATCAAGCAAAGCTTCTATGTACTGGCACGAAAATTTCACCCCGACCGCCATATGCACAGCCCCCAATGCGCGGGGCCCTTTGCAGCAGTTGATGAGCGCGATCACCGAAGCTTACAGCGTGCTCAGCCACGAAGAAAAGCGGGCGAGCTTTGACCGGAAGCTGGCTCACTCGCACATGCATACTGTAGAAGAAGAAAATATCGACAGATGTTTTCAACTGGCTACAAACTGCCAACGAGGAGGAAATGTAACAGGCGCAATTTTCTGGTTCCGCAAGTGTGTGAATCTTTCGCCCGAGGTTGCTAAGTATCATGTGTCCCTGGCAACCAACCTGGCGACGGTGAACCATTTCCGCCGCGATGCAGTAGAACACTTTCAGCGAGCTATCGGACTCGAGCAGTGGGACCCCCTCGCTTATTTGCAGCTGGGGCAACTTTATGAAGCGACGCAATTGCCTTGGCGCGCCGAGCAGCTGCATTCCAAAGTACTGGAGATGGATCCGGGGCACAGCGTGGCGCGCCAGCGATTAGCAGTGATCTATGGCAAAGCGAATAAGAAAGCAGGACTGGCGATGGGGTCCTTATTCAGTAGAAAGCGCTAAGCAGACTTGCCAATGTGCAATAGCACCTTTCTAATTTCTACACGGCTGTGGATAATTGCTGTTCGCTTATTCTCAACTGCACATCGAGGAATATCGTTATGGCTAACATCAACACCAAAAAAGGCGTCATCGGAATTCTAACCGGCGGTGGCGACGTTCCTGGCTTGAATCCAGCGATCCGAGGCGTAACTTTCCGCGCTTTGCGGGAAGGTTACCAGGTTATTGGCTTTCGACGCGGATGGGCCGGTTTGGTAGAGATGGTCCGCGATCACAATCACGACAATTCAGAGAATTTCCAGGTGCTGACGGAAGAATTGGTGAACCGTGCCGGTCGCACCGGCGGAACGTTTCTGCATTCCTCGCGGACGAATCCGAGCCGCGTTAGTAAATCCAGTGTGCCCGCGCACCTGAAAGATTCTTTCACCGAAGACAAGAATGATTTGACCTCCGAAGTACTAAAAAATTTGGCATGGCTGGGCGTGGAGTATTTAATCCCGATTGGGGGAGACGACACGCTGAGCTACGGTGTGCGGCTTCACCACGAGGGGTTTAAGGTGATCGGAATCCCTAAAACCATGGACAACGATGTGCCCGGCACGGACTACTGCATCGGATTTAGCACCTGCATCACGCGCACAATTCACATGACCAATGATCTGCGGACTTCGGCTGGCTCGCATGAGCGGTTCATGGTGCTGGAGGTTTTCGGGAGATACGCGGGATTCAGCGCCATGCTCCCAACGATGGCTGGAGCCGCGAATCGTTGCGTGATTCCGGAGCATAAATTTAATATCGAGCAGTTGGCGGAATTGCTGAGCTCCGACCGCCGGAAGAATCCCAGCCGTTATTCCACGGTGATCGTTTCGGAAGGAGCGATGTTTGAGGGCGGTGAAATGGTGTTTGAACACCAGGCCGCCGACGCGTTCGGCCACAAAAAACTGGGCGGCATAGGCGACCTGGTTTCGGAAAAGTTGAAAGAGTTATCGCCCAAGTACAACAACGGGAAAACCGTCGACGTAATCAATCAAAAGCTGGGCTACCTGGTGCGTTGCGGTGATCCGGACGCGATCGATTCTATTGTGCCGATGGCGTACGGCAATCTGGCTTTGGATTTACTGCTCTCGAAGACCCACGGAAAGCTGGTGGTCTTGAAGAACGGGCGCTATGACAACGTGCCCATCGAGACGGTAATTTCCACGAAGAAGGTCGTTAACGTTAAAGAACACTACAATACCAATCGCTTGAGGCCGCATTACGCGAGCTTTGAAATGAAGCCTTTGTTTATCATGACCAGCGAGACGAGCTAGCGAAGATGTGGAAGCATTATGGAGGAAAACAGATTCGCCCAGACGAGAAAAGGTCTGGGCGAATTTGTTTCAATGCGTTGACGCGTATCTTTAAGCGTTGACTACAGAATGATTGCGGCGATAAACAACTGCGCCTGCAATTGCCCCAACACAAAGAAGACCGGTGAGCAAAAGTCCCAACGATCCTGGTTCCGGAGCGGTGACCGTGTCGTCGGCATCCCCGTCGGGCTCCACATCCAGAAGGCGGCTATCCTGCGACTTGAATCCACCCAAGCGCTTGATATCCGAACGGCTGAATGTAGACGTGCGCGCAGAGTCAGAAACCTGAGTCTTCATGGAATCAGCCCAAGCCGGTGCGGAGACCAATAGAAGCGCCGCGGACACAATTAGAGTCGATTTTAGATTCATGAGATTCCCCCACGCGAAGTTTTGCAATCGAGGGGCCATACTAATGGGGTTTGTAACAATTCACAGGCAACGTTAAGATAATTTTTACCGGTCTTAAACCATGCAGTATTCGTGGTTTAGAGGAGTCCGCCGGGCGAAATTCCAGTCGCTACTTTTCGGAAGCCGATCAATCGCTCATGGCATCCAAGAATATTGAAATTTATTGCACTCGAAGCGTCAAATATTCGTACAGTGATATCTGTAGGCGAATGGGGGATATATGCGTCGTAGGACTTCCCAGTTTCTTCTAGCAGCTTCTGCTTTCGCTTCGTTTCTAGCCCTCGCTGGCTGCGACTATAACGGTAATTCTACCGCGGATCAGCGGGCTCGCGAGGAGCGCACGCGGGATGAAGTCGCGAAAGCTACGGAGCGCGCCAAGCCCGCGCTGGAAGAGGCGGGACGCAAGATCGAAAAAGCCGCCAATGAAGCAGCGGATCAGGCCCAAGCGGCTGCCGAGGGAGTGCGAGAGGGGTGGGATCGCGGTGCGCATCATCTCGTGAATGTGAACGCTGCTACGGAGGACGAGCTCGTGGAATTGCCGGGAATTGGTCATCGCGAGGCACGTAGAATTGTAGATGGGCGACCATATGCGGATAGGCATGACTTGGTAGCCAAGGGCGTGATCTCGGAAGCGACATACGCAAAGATTCGCGATCGCATCACATCAAAATAGTATGGAGGAACGGCCCGGAGTTATTCTAGAATCTGGCGGCGGCGAGGTGCGAGTACGAGGAATGCTCGGGCCCCAGGTAGTAAGTTGTAGCGGTTTCGAGTAAGATGTGCAGGTCAGGCGACAATCGGATTTCCAGCCCGCGCTATCCCAGCCAAAGGAAGTCGCGTTTCAGGCCTAGTGAGCACCCAGCTCAATTTTGCATCGAGGAGAATCCATGAAGCGGCAGATTGAAATTAGCATCATCGCCAGCGTGCTCTTGCTGGGCGGCTGTGCAACAAAAAAATACGTTGCTGAGCAAGTTGATCCGGCGAATACCAAAATTACCGAAGTAGACAAAAATCAGAAAAATACTCAGCGCCAACTGGAAGCAGATGAACCTAAAATCAGTGCCGCGGATGAGAAGGCATCTTCAGCGGATGCGCGGGCGACAGACGCGATTGGTCGCGCGGACGCAGCTTCAAAGAAATCGGACCAGGTACGCGCCGATTTACATAATGAACTCAACGACCGAATTGCAAACATTGACGACTATAAGGCTGCGGGGAACGCAACAGTGCTGTTCAAGTTTGATTCCGCGAAATTGACCGATGATGCGAAACAACAACTCGACCAACTGGCTTCCGGGCAGGTGGGAAGTTTGAAAAGATATTTCATTGCGATTCAGGGATTCACGGACAGTACTGGATCCGTGGAACACAACTTGGATCTGAGCCGGCGCCGCGCGGAAGCGGTGCAGACCTATCTGGTCAGCCAGCACAATATGCCCGTGTATAGAATTCAGATTGTTGGGCTCGGTAAGGACAAGCCCGTTGATGAGGGCAAAGATCGCGCGGCGCGTGAGAAAAACCGCAGAGTGGAAGTGACGGTCTTCAGCGCAGATGGAGCGCAGTCTGCACAAACTGCAGTACCGGCTCAATAAGGTCCGGCCGCCTAACTCCGAGGGGCTTATCATTAGGTAAGCCCTTCAAAAAGCTAAGATTAGCGGGTACCAGGACGGTTAACCCATTTACGGCCGGCTTAAAAGAGTCTAATGTTTGATTGTGTCAGTATCTGGGACGGTGATACGCTTACCGCCCACTCGATTTGAATTGGAGGTAGTAGTGTGAGCCCTGCAACAAGCGCAAAGTATTCCGGCATGGAGGGGCGCCGCAGCACTCGCGTTGAGCACCCCGTTACTTTAATTGTGTTGGGCAAGAATGGCTTAGGCCAACCCTTCCAGGAAAAGACTGCTTCGGTCAGCGTGAATCTGCACGGCTGCCGTTACCCCTCGCGTCATGAATATCCAGTAGGTTCGTGGGTTGGTCTTCAAGTAGTTCACCCGGACCGGCAGGCGCGATCGCCATTAATACGCGCCCAGGTTCGTTCGGTTCATACTCCGGATTCGCCGCGCGAGCTTTTTCAAATTGGCGTGGAACTGGAGATTCCGTCCAACGTTTGGGGTCTATCTACCCCTCCAGAAGACTGGCAAAAGCTGATCGGCGGAGAATTGTCGACAACTCATTTGGCGACCGGCGGCAATTTGCCCCGAGAGCCGGGGGCAGATGCGCCGGCAAACGGTGCGATCAATGGCCCGCAGCCCGTGCCGTCTCCTAACGTCAATAATGAATCCACAAAACAGGCAGCAGCGAAGACTGAACGATTCGTGATCACTTCGGATCAACTAATCTTGTCGGTGCGCCCTAAGCTACAGCAAGCCGCCGAGCAGGCCATGAACTCAGCGATCACTTCACAACTAAATGAAGCGGTGCGCGAGGCTATAAACAAGATCGAAGAATTGCAACGCACGAATAGCGACCAAACTGAACCGGCGGATAGCGCTGCGCAAAACTTTGAGCCCATGGTGCGCTCGTCAGAGGAAGCTATCCTTAACCGCATGGAAACTCGGCTGGCGGAGGTGCGCTCGCAATGGATCGAGCACCAGGAAGAACAGCACCGCCGTATGCAGGAACTGTCCGACCGAATCGAAAAGATGGTTAGCGAACCTCGTCATGAACCGACGGAGAAGAACGGCGACGTTGCACTAGCAACGCAGCAAATGCAACCAGCGGTGTTTGAAAACAAAATTCAAGGGCGCATGGACGATATCTTGAAGCGTGCCACGCAAGAGTTCGAATCGGCTGCCACTCGCGTTTCGGACCGTCACCTAATTCGTTTGATGGAAGATAAGCAAATGGTGGCCAGGGAAGCTACGGCCCAGATGGAAGCCCGGGCCGCGGAAGCCCGCGCCGTCTTACATAGCGCCGCAGGGGACGCCGTAGATGAGTTCCGTCGTCAACTCCAGTCACAAGTCGACATGATGATCGCGGAGGCCTCCCAGAAAGCGAGTTCCGCGCTGGCTTCGATTGAAGCCGAGAGCCGTTCAGCGTGTGAAACGCGCCGTCGCTCGCTCGAAACCGACGTGTCGCGCGTGGCTGAACAGTCGGCCGAGCAGTTCCGGACTGGGATCAAGGCGTTTCTATATTCCTGCCTGGTTGCCGCGGTTAGCGCCGTCGACGAGCATTCGCAGAGTACCCTCGAAGGACTCGTCAAGGACGGGCCCAAAGACGCCAAAGAAAACGGGCACAATGGCAAAGTGCCGCATCAATTTACCATCCCGGGCGATGGCTCAAACGAAAACAATAACGAAAATTAGTTAACGCTCACCTTTGTTATCTTGCCTAGCGGTGAAGGCCTCCGCACGCGGCCTCTCGAGCCACGTTGTAAGCGCCGAACCTAAGTTTGGCTCATTGATTCTGTGCCGTTCGCGTGCGGAGCGGCGAAAAAGTTCTTTCCAAGTCCGTCCATACAAGTAACCGATTCCGCATGCGATGGCGGTCCTCGCCACTCAGCGCGTAACGCCTGCGGTACTCTGCAATTGCGTGGAAACCATCACCGTAGCTCCCCCGGAGGAGCAAAGTTCTTCGTCGCCGGCGTTGCCCTCCCGGCCACAGAGTCCCTGGATTTATCGTCCATGGATTGATTTGACCGTGGGCTGCGGCGCGTGGTCCGCGCCGCTCTTGCTGGCGGGATTTTATTTTGCGAACTCCTACGAGCGCGGCTGGAGCGTGGCGTTTTATTTTCTGGCGCTGCTGTCAAACTATCCGCACTTCATGGCCACGGTGTACCGCGCGTACCACACGCGCGACGAATTCGAGAAATATCGCCTCTACACTGTGCATGTCGCCCTGCTGCTGGTTGCGGCCGGAGTTGTCACTCACGTCTGGTATGCGCTGCTTCCATGGATCTTCACGCTGTACATTTGCTGGAGCCCGTGGCACTACAGCGGACAAAATTTTGGATTGCTGATGATGTTCTCCCGGCGCGCGGGCGTTACACCCACGGAAGCAGAACGTCGCGCGCTGCGTCTTTCCTTCATCGCCTCCTATATGTTGCTGATGCTGAGCTTCCATACCGGCGCGTCCGGCGATGCACTTATCCTTTCTCTCGGGCTCGCCGCTAAATACACCCTGCCCGCACGAGCCGTGCTTGCGCTCTTTTTTGTGGGTGCCAGCGGCTGGGCCCTCGCCTCGCTGGCACGCAGAAGCAGTTTCCGCAGCGTTCTGCCGGTCGTTACGCTGACGGTGACACAGTTCCTCTGGTTTCTTTTGCCCGCGGTAATTGAGTTAGTTAGCGGTCGCGAAATCCCGCAGACTCGTTACAGCAGCGGTTTGCTCGCGGTGCTGCATTCCACGCAGTATTTGTGGATTACAAGCTATTTTCAGAAAAGGGAAGCCCGCGCGGCTGGCGACTCGCGTTGGTCGTTTTCCCGTTATCTTGTAACTCTGATTGCCGGCGGCATCGCGCTCTTCATCCCAGGGCCTTGGATCGTCAGCCGCGTTTTTCACACCGATTTTGCCGCGAGCTTTCTCACCTTCACGGCTCTCGTAAATATTCACCACTTTATTCTGGACGGCGCCATCTGGAAGCTGCGCGATTCGCGCATCGCGGCACTTCTCCTGGATGCCAAGCCGAAATCGACGCATGCTGAAGACGAGACACAAAGTGGTTTTGCACGGGCCGCTCGCTGGCTAACGGGACGCGCCCCCGCCGCTCGTGCCTTTCGTATCGCGGCGGTGGCGTTGCTGTTCGTTTGGGCTGCCGTGGACCAGCTGCATTTCTGGTGGTCCAGCGAAGCGAGCGCTCTCCCTGTATTGCAGCGCGCGGCTGCGCTCAATCCTAACGACAGCTCCGTGCAAGTCCGTCTGGCCCACGCCGAGCAGCTCGCCGGGCAGCGCGATGCCGCTCTTGCGGCCATGCAGCGTGCGGCTACCCTCAATCCCGCAAATCTCGCGTTGCAAGAGTCCTATGGCCGAAATTTGATTGAAGCCGGGCGCGACGCCGACGCCTACACGCAGTTCCAAAAAATCATTGCGCGCTGGCCGCGCAACGCCGACGCGTTGGTCAATTATGGAATGCTGGCGCAGCGCCTGGGCCATGACGGAGAGGCCGTCGACAATTGGCAACGGGCCGTCGAGGTTGACCCGGCCCAATCCAACGCGCAGCTCTATCTCGCACAAGTTCTCGATCAACAAGGAGAGGTACAGGCGGCAGCGCGCCACTATCGTAGTTATCTGGAAATCATCGGCGCGCGCCACCAAAAGAACCCCGCCGATATCGGCCCGGTGCTCGCGGCCCTCATCAAAGTGGCGGACGCCGATGCCGCCATCAATCACTGGAGCGATGCTTCCAAGGGTTACACCGCGGCTACCGGTTTTGCAGACAAGGCCGGTGAGAAAACGCTGGAGAGCCTCGCCTTCGTTCATCTCGCCGATTTGCAGGAAAAGCAGAGTGACATTCGTGGAGCCGGCCAGTCTTACCAGCGCGCGCTGCAACTCGACGCGGGACTTTCCGATCCGCGCAGCGCGGCGTCTGACTGGTTCAACTACGCGCAGATCTTGCGCAAACAACAACAGCCCGAACGCTATGTGTTCGCTTGCTTGCTACACTCCGAAAAAGTCCTGCAAAACGCGCCCGGCGACGAACTCACGGTGATATCGCAAGCTCGTAAGGAGAGTGAAGCTCGTCTTGGGCGGGAAGCGGCTGTCGTTCGACGAAAGTTGGAGGAAACCGTCACGGAGTCTCTAAGACTGCAGGTCCCCGCTCGGTCTCTGAAAGAATAGAGACAGACCAAACGTCTGCCTGGGTAAGTCGCACTGCGACGTCAATTACGCTGCCTAGATTTCCTGCTAAAGAAGCCAGTCCAAAACTAAGTCATAAGCGGTCAACGACTGATTAACAAAGTCACCGGACGTGAATTCTGATCTTTATCTTATGAGCCCGACTGGATACTCGTTTGCCCACTCTCCATTTCCAACCTACGTTTATGCAATGCTGCAAATTCTGGAGTGCGTGTCCATTGCATAATTTGTTCTGCCAGCGTGTTCACGCTGTTGGTGATGCGGTCGGTTTCTATGTTTATTGAATCAAAGTGCGCCAGTGCGGAGCTTTCCTGGTTTGTTCGGGACTGAACCATCTGACGATGTTCTTCACGAAGGTTGGGGATGTCTCTAGACGCTCGTGCGCCGCGAAGAGTGGAAGCGAGCGACGTAAGTGTCTTCTCTAAACTGGAAAGAAAGTTTTTCAGAGGAGGTGAATTGACAAGCTCCGGCTGCTGAGAAAAAATTGCATCCAGTGCCATAAGGGCATGAATGAAACGGTGGGAGCTGGCTAGAACAGCGCTCAATCTGGCGAGCTGCTCTCGGGTAGTTCCGGGCTCCGAACTCAGACGATCGATGGAAGCTTCAAGGTTTGCTCGAGCGCGACGGGCGCCGCGGCGCGCTCCTTCCAACTCCCGCATTGAGGCTGCGTCAGCTGGATTACATCGCGATAACGCGTGGTTATATTTCCAATACGCGTCCAACATCTCTGCTATGCGTTCGGACACTCGGGTGCGCTCCCATGTGGGCCACAGCCAATAAGCCAGAAGCGCCAGCGAACCCCCGGCCACGGTGTTGACGCCTCGGGCCCAGATCACATCTTTCGGTGGAACGCCGGCAATGGCCAGTAGCAGCACGATCAAGGCGCTGACCGCGATTCCGAAAATCCCGTAATTGGCGGGGCCCAGCCAGCGCATTAAAAATACAAACACAAAAATCAAGATGACCTGCAATACGACCCCCGGGTGAAACAGGTGAAAGAGTCCGGTTGCCAATAGCAGTCCCACAATCGTTCCAGCGATGCGCAACAACCCACGGGTAAACGTCGCTGTGAATTCCGGTTTTAGGACCAGCGCGATGGTCATGGGAAGCCAATAGGTACGGCGCCAGGAAACCTCGGTGCCTAGAATGTTCCCCAGCGCTACCAGCACGGCGAGCCGAACAGCATGACGAAAGATGGAAGATCGAAGACTCAGATGACTGCGAAAAGCTTCGATGATCCCGGAGACAGTTTCTTTCCAGGTCTTCGGACTGAGAGGTGGAGTGTCGTTTGCCCCTTGCAGCTCTGGATTATTTTGGCTCAGGTCCAGCGCGGCGCGTAGCTGTCCGCCCAGTGCGTCCATCTGGAACACTGCGTCTTTGGCGACGGCTGCGACGAATGACGGCGGAGTTTTTGCGGCTACTTCACGCATCTGAACTGAAGATTTGTCCAGCATTTCGACCGCCTGGCGGGCTTTTTCTTGAGGTTCGGCGGATGGCGCCGCTGACAACGAGTTGCCAATATGTCTGAGAATTTGAGATGCCAATTGGAGATAACCGCTCAGGATGGCAATTCCCGCATAATCAGGAATTTCTCTTTCCATGCGTCGTCGCAAACGTTGGAGCATGAGGACAGCGAGCCGTATACGCTCAGCCTGATTGAGCAGAGCGCGATAACGGATGCTCTCCGGGTCAGCATCGCGTGCAAGTCCGAGCAATGCGTCCTGCGCTTGTTCGCTCTGCGCACTGGCCAGTGGAGAAGAAGTGGCGTTTAGCGCTGCAGAGGCACGATTGGCAAGCTCGAGATAAAACTTCTCGAGGGCGCGGCGCTCCGGATCATAGCGGCGTACCGGCCAAAGCGCGACAGACAGCGCCGTTTGCAACAAACCTCCCACCAGAGCCAAAACTCCGGAGATGGCAGCCTCGCGCGGCGCCAAATGCTGGGCCGCGTAGATCAGCAAAGTGACCAGGCTGATGACGCCCAAATCTGGAGCGGCTCCGCCGACGGCGACAAACATGCCTGCGATGAAAGCCCAAAGACCAGCGAGTGCGACAGAGAGAACGACATGCTTACCGGAAACCGCGCCGACAAAAACGGCTACCGCACAGATCACGCTGGAGGCCAACATGCGCCTGACCCGCGCGGAGTACGGATCACTGCCGTCGGAGTAGGAAACGTTCAAGGCCCCGCTGGCGACGACGAGACCGCCACGAGGCATCTGCAGAGCGAAGCCGACGATCAAAGGAAGCACCACTCCGAGGGCGTTGCGAAATGCTCGATGGGTGGAAAGCTTGGTGGAATCAAAAAGCGTGAGAATTTGCCAGAACGCGTGTGCGGCACCCGGGGGCGCATCTGAAGCGGCGCCAGAAGCGGCCTTCAAGACTTGTGTAGAGGATTGGTCTGAGACTTCGTTTGATACCGAGGGCATGACAAAAGGTAATTGTAGCTAAATACTCGCGGCGACGTTCTTCCGGTGCGATCGAAGGCTTGTGTAACCGTGAATCAAAGGCCGCCGGTTTTTAGCGGAGGAAAACTAAAAGTTGGCGCGATTTCTTTTCTCTTTGACCAGTCATGATACGTATGACATTCGAAGCAGCGCGATTCGGCGTGGTCCGGGCCGGGTGCATGGCAGGTCTGGCAGTTTTTGATTCCGGGTAACAATAAGTCGCTGGACTCCGAACTACGCAACGCTTTTTCGTGGCAACTCACGCAAGTAAAGCCGCCGTGAGCCTCGTGGTCAAATTTTGCATGCGGTAACCAGCAGGTAGTGATGCTTGCATCGGCGATGTGCGGTAAAGCGCTTTCGTTTGATGCTGAGGTCTCTTGTACATGAGGCAATTTGCCATTGCCGCTCAAAGTAAGCTGGTGGCATTGCAGGCAAGTCTTGCGCCACAGAAGCTGTTCGGCATCGGACGTTCGAAGCGCAACCCACTGTGCAGCGGTCAGAGTTTGCACTCGAGGCGCGAGAGGCTTGCCGGTTATGTCGCGGTCCGGGTCACGCGCCGATCGCAGTTCGGAGGGATGCGCAGCAGCGTAATACTGGAATTTTTTCTGCAGAAAAGCGTGGATGACTTCCGGCTTATCGTGCGGGACACCTTCGGAGAAACGCTTGTCGAACGAAAGGAGATGACAAGATGCGCAGGCATTGGCAAACGTCACAGGAGCCATCAGTTCGCGGCCGGTCGGTGGATTGTGAGCCGGTAATGCGTCTCCATTCGAGGCACTCGTCTTTAATGTTCCGCTCGTGTGTGAGCCAACTGCGTAAGTCGCATCCGCATACGTCCATGAATTTTTCGCGGCAGACGGGCGGTGGCAATCGGCGCAATCCAATTGCACGATTGGCCCGGTTGGGCCGCGACGAATGGGCTTCATATGCACTGTGTGATTTAGCTTGATGGTCGTAGGATCCCAGCGGTTTTCACGTATTACAGCGAATTCCGGATGACCGTCAGCCAAGGTGTAAATGTGCTGCGAGTAATGTGAGGGCGTGCCGGTGGTTCGCAGGTTGGCGTGGCATTCGGTGCAGGATTTTTGGCTGGCCGCAGTAAAATTTATGCGCCCGCGATGCTCGGTGTGGCAGGTGGCGCAGTCGGGCGTGCTCGCTTGATTAGCGTGATGGATTGGGCCGTCATGGCACGAGAGGCAAGCCTGATTTTGGACCTTCGCTGAGAATACCGAGGTCTTCTGGACGTGGCACGCCGCGCATTGCTTTTCGAGGATGGCGTGCGGCGCGGACATGCGGCCACTGCTGTATACTCGCGCATCTTTGTGGAACGCGTGCCAGAAAATCCAGGTCATCGCCAAGGCCGGGACCAGCAGGCTCAACCACAACTTGGCCCGTTTCAGCGGAGTCGGTCTCTTGAAATAGTTCAGATCGATACGCTGCGCGAGTTTTTTGGTGGTGCGCGTTCTAGCCACGTTATTTTTCCAAGCTCCAGTGTGCAGATTGAAGCACGCCGATTGCCCAGGGGCTATTTCAATAATTCAACTCAATACTTCAGTGCCATAACGGCGTGCATGCCGCCCAAGACAATCAGCGCCAGCGAAATGGGAATGTGCACCAGCAGCCAGAGATGAAGCCAGCGGTACAGACGTTGTTGCTTCTTAAGTTGCCGGGCTTCGTCGCACACGTCTTCCAAATCATCGACGGTCGCATGAGCACTCGCAGGTAGCAGCGTGCGCAAGCCTGAAAATCCGAGTTGGGATCTGCTGGCGTCAGAAACTAATAACCGGCGCTCTGCGGGTCGCTCGAGAAAAGGACGGACTTCATTGAAATAAAAATGACGAAGCGGGGAGCTTTCTTCTTCGCTCAACAATAAAATTTCGGCGGCGGGGGCGACGGCCGCGCCTCCTTTTGTGGGCGCGGCCATAGGGCGCATTGCTGTAAATCCGCCCGCGCGCTGAATTTCTTCCTGCGAGGCTTTGCCGACCCCGATTGCGCCGCAAAGACCTTCGATGGTGCGGTCTGCCTCTTCGAGCAGCAGGTTGCGAACATTGCCGATCTCATCGTAAATGGTTTCCAGCGGCACGTCGGCGGTCATCACGCGTGGAATGTAGTGCTGGAGAACTGCGCCGAAAAGGCCGCTGAACACAGTGATAATGAGCAGCCACATCAGCGCGCGCGTGAGTGTGCCGCCAAAATGAAATCCGCCGTGGAACAGAATGATCGGCAAGCTCAGAGCGCCAAGCCATAGATGACCCCGCATCCAGGTTTGAGCACGTCCCAGGCGCCACACCGGCACACGCTTTCGTGCGCCAAGCAGCGCGGCAAAAAACATGAACGCGAAGCCGAGAACGCCGAAGGCAAGCCCGACGGCGCTTCCGCCACGGGCGCCCTCAATGGAATTGTGCGCGTAGACAATGTAGGCGATCAGCGAAACGGCAAAAATTATTGCGGAAGCGATGGCCCAAGTGCGTTGGGTACTGTCAATGCGCATCGCTCAAGTGCTCCATCTTAATAACGGGGCAACTGCCCGATGGCATCGGCAAAGAAAGTCTTCGGATCCACGCGATGAGCGGCGTCGTGCGGGCATGCGTAAACACAACTCGGCTCCGCCAAATTGGTGCACAGATCGCACGAAGTGGCCTTTTGTTTTACGACCGCTTTGGTGCGCCCAGGATGATCGGGATCTTCGTTCATCACCTGGAAAGGGTGCAAATTGATATTGCCGTAAGGACAATTGCGCGCGCATAGACCGCAACCGATGCACCAATCCTCAATGATTACTTCGAGCGAATTGCGGCGGCGAATGGAGCCCACCGGGCAGCCCACCATGCAGAGAGGATCGCGGCATTGCCGGCAACTGGTGGCGATCAGGTATTGCTCGAAGCGCAGGCCGTCGCGAACCAGACGGGTAACGCCATCGTGAGCGTCTGCGCAAGCGTTTACGCAAGCGTCGCAGCGAGTGCATTTCTGCAGATCCAGGACCAGCAGACTCTGCGCTTCCATCAGGCCTTGTGAAAGAAATTGATCCAGCGGCACGGAGCGAACGGTTTTAATGCGCTGCTCATTGGCGAGGCGACGCTCTGTGGCGACAGCTTCCAGGCCTTTTCGAACGGCGGGGAAGCGCTCGACCATTTGACGAAAATCATCGCCCGCAATTCGAACCACCTCCACGTGATCCAAGGCGGTGCACATTGCGGTGCGCACGCCTCCGCCGAGCAAGCCAATTTCCCCGAAATAGTCTCCGCGCGATAAGTACGCCAGGACCATGTCACCACCAGGATAATTTTCAGAGATTTTCACGAAACCGATGCGTATGAGGTAAAAGCTGTCCGCAGGATCGCCTTGGCGTGCGATAACCTCGCCAGGAGCGAAGCGTTGCAGCTCCACGCTTTGTTTTAGGTGAGCGATAAAGTCTGGCGACAGATCGGCAAACATGGGCACGCCGCGAAGATGGTTTTCCAACGCGCGCTCACGATAACTAGCGTCAATTTGCGCACGAAAACTTTTGTTCTTCATCATGATGTCGAGGACGTTGCGCAGCATTTCATACGCAACGACATCGGATTCGGCCCGCACCGTCGCCGAGCGCGGGTAAAAATTCAGACAAGTCATTTCCCCAAACAAGTCACCGGGACCGAGCGAGGCGACCGGATTGCCATAGTTAAGGTCGACCGACGCGTCGATGGGAATAGTGCGGTCGCGAGTTTCTTCCTCGCGAACATCCTCGCGACGGTCGACTAGGGTGCTGGTGAGGCGCTTGAAGAATCCCCGAGCGCCGCCGTGAGTTTTTACGTGTGCGATGGGACTGGAAATGGAAACTTTCGCGGCGCCTTCTACGATATAAAACGCGGTGGACCCAAATTCACCTTCGCGACAGATCAATTCACCTTTGCGGTAACGCCTTTTAACGATAGCGCCGCGATTGAGTTCCAGGAAGGTGCCCGACACGCCCTTGAATACTGGGATGCGCAGAAGCTCGTCGGCATGAAATATGTATCCGTCCTCGGATGCGGCTATGGAAGTACCGGCGACGCCTTTGTTGGTGAGCGCTCCAGTGGGACAGGAAACCATGCATTCGCCACAGGAGATGCACGTGGAATTGCCCATGGGCGCGTTCAAGTCGAAGGCGATACCTGCGGAATAACCTTTGCCCATGCGGCCCAGCACGAAATTGTTTTTTATTTCGTCGCAGCCGCGAATGCAGCGATCGCACAGGATGCACGCGTCGTGATCAACGGCGATGGCCAGCGAAGAATCGTCGAGGCCACGCGCAACAGTACGTTTGGCGTAAGGAGACTGCTCTATTCCGGCAGCTTTGGCGAGCGTTTCCAGTTCGCAATCGCCTGATTTTTGCTGGCGCGCGCAAGGCGATGGATGATCCGCCATCAACAATTCAAGAAGGGTTTTGCGCGCGGCCAAAACTTTGGCGGAGCTAGTCTCCACTTTCATCCCGGGTTCGACGGGACGTACGCAGGAGGCACTGAGAACGCGTGCTCCGGTGTCGACCACACACAGGCGGCATACGCCCACGGGAGTTTCATTTTGCAGATGGCACAACGTGGGGATTGGAACGCCGGATACTCGCGCCGCATCGAAAACACTCGTACCAGCTGGAACGGACACGGATCGACCATCGATGCTGATGTTGATGAGTCCGGGAGGTGAGGACACGCTAGCCATTACTTATTTGATTCGCCGGTCATCGCCGTTGCCTGGGCCACATGCCTCATGGCCGTATACCTACACGTTGTGTTTCGCTAGAGCGCGATGCCTGGGTAAGACATATTCCGCTGGGGCATTGCCCTTGCAAAGCGTGAGCGTCAATTTCGGCGCGAAAATGTTTCAGTACCGATTGGATGGGCGCTGGAACAATCTGGCCAAGCCCGCAGATGGATGCGAGGCCCATGGCCTGAGAAAGTTCGTCAAGCAAAGCCAAATCTGCGCGATATTGTGTTTCCGGCAGCGCGCCTTGAGTCCAACGCGCCAGCAAATCCACCATTTTCTGCGAGCCAACGCGGCATGGCACGCACTTGCCGCAAGACTCGTTGCGATAGAAGCGCACGGCGTTGAGAGTCATGTCCAGCATGCAAGTGGTGTCGTCGCAGACGACGATGGCGCCGGAGCCCAGCATGGAGCCCGCGTCGGCAAGAGCCTTGAAATCCAGGCGCACGTCAACCATCGAAGCCGGTAAGTAACCCGAAGAAGGACCTGAAGGCGCGAAGGCCTTTAAAGCGCGGCCCCCGCGAATCCCGCCGGCGTACTTAAAAAGAACTTCGCGCATGGGGATGCCTGAGGGAACTTCAAAAATACCCGGATTGGCCACGTGGCCACTGACGCCAACAAATTTCAGCCCGCGCGAGCCGCCTTGCCCCTGCGATTTAAACCATTCCACGCCTCGAGCGAGAATTTGCGGCACATTCGCGAAAGTTTCAACGTTATTCAGAACGGTGGGTTTCTGAAACAAGCCGGCCTGCACCGGGAAAGGCGGTTTGTTCCGAGGCTCGGCGCGACGCCCTTCGATTGCTTCGATCAACGCAGTCTCTTCGCCGCAGATATAGCCCCCGGGACTGACAAATACTTCCAGATCGAAAGCCAGCGCGCTACCAAGAATATTTTTTCCGAGCAATCTTTCGGCATAACACCTGGCGATTTCCGTGCGAAGAATTTCTTCCTGGGTGTGATATTCGTGGCGGATGTAAAGAACGCCTTTTTTTGCTCCGGTGACCAGCCCGGCGATGATCATCCCTTCGATCACCAAATGTGGGATGTGCGTGAGGATGTAGCGATCTTTTATCGTGCCGGGCTCGCTCTCATCAGCATTGCAAACAACGTATTTCACCGGGTCAGGTTGTTTTCGAACCAAGTCCCATTTGAGACTGGTAGGAAAGCCGGCGCCACCCATGCCGCGAAGTTCCGATTCTTTGAGCGCGGCGATGACGCCGTCCCAATTCACGGTTTGCACCAGGGTTCGCGTTACTCCGTATTTGTCTCCGGCGGCGCCGGGTCCCGCATAAGGATCAGATTTGCAAACGGCGGACGGAGAATCATGATGAAGGTCCGGTAACAACTCGCCGCGCAGTGCGGCCCGGGCCAGTTGTTCGGCCAGCGAGACGGTGACGCCCGTGAAAATGTACTCGTTCAACGAGATTGCAGGTGCATGATCGCAGCGGCCGAGGCACGATACGTCGCGTATCTGCACGTCTTCCGGGCGTGAATTGGCAAAGGAGGATTGGAGTGCAGAGCGCAGTTCGGACGCGCCGTTCAAGTGGCAACTCATATCGGCGCACACGCGCACATCGGCTTTGGGCGGAGCGGCTAAGTGAAAATGGGGGTAAAAACTTGCGACGCTATGAATCTGATACAAGGGCGTTTGTGTTCGCTGCGACAGAGACTCAAGCTCCGCCTTTGGTAGAAAACCATGACGAGTTTGAATAGCGCGAAGGTCGTCGAAGATCACTGCGCCCGTCTCAATGTCTTTACGCCGCTGTTATTTAAGAAACGACGCGATTGGAGTGAATTAATCTTATGCATACTACTTACTGAGCAGGCGGGTGTAAATAGCGTCCTCTCCAGTTTTCGGCGCAAGGGAACCAAAAAAACCAACCGGGCTCGTTGACGAATTGGCGCCGCTAAGGATATAAGCGAACAGATTTATTCGGACGTTGCGAAGCCCTGAATGCGTCTAAAGCCCTAAATGCCTAAATCATTTCATTCCGCCTGGTGTATTGGCTTGTGCGCAGCACTGCTGACGATGTGTGCGGTGCTGAATTTTGCCGGCGCGGCTGAGGCGGACTCAGCGACTTACATCGGCCCCGGCTCGTGCGCGGCCACGAGTTGCCACGGCAGCGTAAAGCCGGTGGCCGATAGCCGCATCCTGCAGAATGAATACTCTACATGGATTATCAAGGATAAGCACAGCAAGGCGTACCAGGCGTTGACCGGGGATATTGGCGAGCGGATGGCCCGCATCTTGAAGCTAGGTTCCAAAGCGGAAGACGCACCGAAATGTTTGGCCTGTCATGCGCTTTATACGATCCCCGCGCAACGCGGGCGGCCGTTTGAAATAGCGGATGGAGTGTCTTGCGAAAATTGTCACGGCCCCTCGTCGGCATGGCTGGGGCCGCATACAGAGAGGCAGTGGACGCATGAGAAATCCGTCGCATTGGGGATGGCCGACACGAGAAATGCGATTCATCGCACCGAAAAATGTTTGGAGTGTCATCTGGGTTCGCAAAATAAGTTTGTAGATCACGAAATGATCGCGGCAGGGCACCCAGATCTTTATTTTGAACTGGATTCCTTTTCGGCGGTGGAACCGCGCCACTGGAAGACGCCCCGCGAGTCCGCGCCCGGCAAGCCCGTTGAGGATGGAGCGTGGAGTGGGGTGCGCGACTGGGGTACCGGCCAGGCGGTGCAACTGCGCGCTTCCCTGGAAAGATTGAGTTGGAGGGCTAGGGGCGAACGCTACGACAAGAAAGATGTGTGGCCGGAATATGCGGAGTTGTCGTGCTTCGCATGCCATCATGCGTTGGTTCCGGCGAAAGATAGTTGGCGTCAGGCACACGAATTTCCCGGGCGGCGCCCCGGTGATCCGGCGTGGAACGAGTCTCGATATACGGTGTTTCGTTTGTTGGCGAAGCAGGTGGATCCCGCGGCAGCCCAGGAGTTGGACAAGCATTTAACTACGTTGGCTAGCACGATGAGCACGCTAAATCCTGACCGGACGGCGGTGTCGGCCGAGGCTTCGGCTGCTGCGCCGCTTGCACAGCGCATGGCGGAGCGTCTGGCGACAATGCCCTACGACCAGGAACTGGCACTGCGTATGTTGCAGCAGATCACCAGCGACGCCGAAAATATTTCGCTGGCGGACGAGCGTGCCGCGGAACAGGCCACCATGGCCGTTGATTCGTTGTACATTGCGTACAGTAAGGCAAGCAAACCGAAAAACGCCGAGGAAGTCCGCGGTGCGATCAATGAATTGTTTCAGCAGCTGGAAAACCCATCTTCCTACAATGCTGACCAGTTTGGCGCGGCCCTGCGGCGACTTCACGCAATGTTGTAAAAATCTTCCGTCGCCTGAGCGGTCGCCACGGCATGAATACCCTTGAAAATTGGTTCTGTGCTTCGCGATTATGGCAGAACCTTACAGAACGCAGGTGGTTGCCATGGGCGCTGGAGGAAACGGATCTGGGACAGCACGTCTTGGAAGTCGGTGCCGGCCCCGGAGCCGCCACAGCGGAGCTGACCCGGCGCGCGAGAAGTGTTACTAGCCTGGAGTACAGCCACAATTTTTGCGTGAGGTTGCATGGTAAGGTCGGCGCCGCAAACGTAGTTCAAGGCGATGCTTCGGTTTTGCCGTTTAAGTCTCAGACATTCACCTCTGCGATCGCGGTGTTAGTGTTGCATCACCTGCGCTCGACCGAGGCGCAAGACCGAGCTTTCGCGGAAATTGTTAGGGTGCTAAAACCGGGTGGTATTTTTGTCGCGCTGGAAATCCAAGATGGATGGTTTACGCGGGTCTCGCATTTTCGCAGCACTTTCGTGCCAGTCTCGCAAGATGGCCTGAATAGCCGGCTGCGCGATGCCGGATTTTCTAACATCCGCGTGATCAATCGAAACGGCGGAATTCGTATACGTGCAGAACGCATTGCTGGAGCTAGCGCGCGAGAAGAGTCGCCGCGTTGACGCCGCCATCCGGTGCGCTTAACATCCGAAGATGAAGGGCAAGCTTCCCTCCAAATTTCCTCCTGGTCCGGAACCGGGCGCGCTCGACGGCGTATTCAGCCCATTTCGGCGCGACCCTCTAAACTTTTTGGCCGATGCCGCGCGCAAATATGGTGACATTGTTGGATTGCGGTTTCTGCATTTCCGCACTTTCCTGATTTCCCACCCCGATTACATCGAAGATGTCCTCGTGAATCATCCTCGAAAATTTGTGAAAGGCCGCGTATTACAGGCCAACAAGCGCTTGTTTGGAAATGGATTGCTGACCAGCGAAGGCGATTTCTGGTTACGCCAGCGGCGATTGGCCCAGCCGGCGTTTCATCGCACCCGTATTGCTTCGTACGGCGAGACCATGGTGCGCTACACCGAACAAATGTTGGAGCATTGGAGCCATGGAGACGAAATCGACGCCCATCAAGAAATGATGCAGCTCACGCTCAACATCGTGGGCAAAACATTATTTGACGCGGATGTAGCCGGCGATGCGAGGGAGATCGGGAGGACCATCACGCTGCTGCTGAATTTTAGCTCTGATTTTCGCCGGCTGATTTTTACCCCCAAGTGGCTTCCTACGCCGCGCAATATCCAGACCACCCTGGCGATTCGCCGTTTGAACAAAATTGTGTTTCGCATGATTGCAGAGCGCCGCGCTTCGGGTCACGACGCTGGCGATCTTTTATCGATGCTGCTGGCCGCGCGAGACGAAGACGGTTCGCGGATGGATGACAAACAATTGCGTGACGAAACGTTGACGCTTTTTCTGGCGGGCTATGAGACTACCGCAAATCTGTTGGCCTGGACGTGGTGGCTGCTTGCCACTCACCCAGAGGTAGAACGGAAATTGCATCACGAGCTGGATGGGTTGCTCGGCGGGCGATCTCCATCGATGGATGATTTGCCTGGCTTGCGATACGCGGGGCACATTTTGACTGAGTCATTGCGGCTCTATCCTCCGGCTTGGGGAATGGCGCGGCTGGCGATTGAAGATCACGAAATCGCGGGCTATCCGGTGCCTGCAGGAACTGGCGTGGCGATCGCGCAGTGGGTGGTGCAACGCGATCCGCGATGGTATGACGCGCCAGACGAGTTTCGTCCGGAACGCTGGGAAGGAGATTTGCAGAAGCGGCTACCGCGATTCGCGTACTTTCCATTTGGCGGCGGCCCACGCCAATGTATCGGCAATATGTTTGCGTTGATGGAAGCTACGCTGGTGCTCGCGACTGTAGCGCAACACTTTCGATTAACAATGATGCCGAATCAAGAGATCCTGCCACTGGCATCCATTACTCTACGACCTAAGAACGGCGTAGCAATGCGACTAGAATCGAGGCGTGGTGCCAAGCGGGATTTAAATATTTCGGTGGCCGCCGTTAAAGGGATTTGAAGCGCTGACGATGTCCCCTTGCTGCCAAGCTCTACTTTGCCGCGACCGCGTTTCCCAATTCAGCTCTGGTCTGCATAACGCGCAGGATGGAGTCGCGCGTAACCATGCCAATCACCTGAGCGTCATCGTCTCCCGATACGCTGACCACTGGCATCTGATTGATGTCGGCGGCGAGCAGTCTTTCAAGCAAGCGCAAGAGAGGCTCTTCAGGCGCCGCCCAGGAAATGCGTTCGCGCGGAATCATTACCGCCTGGACGGAATTGCTGTTCCACTCATCCCTCGGCACGGAGTTCAGGGCCTGTACGTTCATCATGCCCACCAACCGATCTTCGGTTACCACTAGGTGGCAGCGGCGCCCCGTCCGCAAAACTTCCGCGCTGTATTCTTCAAGCGAAGTATTGCGATTGATGATGGGAACTTCATTATTCATTACATCCGAAGCCCGCAAGCCGGCCAATGTTTCGCGTATGGCAAGTTGCGCGATGCTGTCGCGAGCCGCGCTCTGTAAATAGATACCGATACAAACCAGCCACAAACCCGATCGCCAATCATTTCTGGAGGCCGCGAACCACGCGCCCACCAGCATGATTCCGTAAGCGACCAACTGCCCGCTGACACTAGCTATTCGTGTGGCGCGAGTAAAGTCTTTCGTCGCGCCCCAAACGGCGGCGCGAAAGATTCTGCCGCCGTCGAGAGGGAAGCCCGGCAAAAGATTAAAGGTGGCAACGGATAAATTGATGATCACTAACCATTGGCCTGCGGCACCTATCGCGTCGTTGGACGGAAATGCCAGCGTAAGCGCAAAAAAGAGGCCACACAGGACGTAACTGGCAATGGGTCCCGCTATGGCGATATTGAATTCCTGGATAGCTTTCGAGGGTTCGCGGCCGATCCGCGCAACGCCGCCAAAGAGAAACAGCGTGATGGAGTCCACGCGGATTTTGTAATGCATGGCGACTACGCTGTGCGAAAGCTCGTGGAAGAGGACTGAACCGAAAAACAACATGCTGGTCACGATGCCGACCGTCCATCCTTGCGTGGAACTCCACCGCGGGTGGGACTGTTTGAATAACTCGCTGAGTGAATAGGTGATCCAGACGAAAATTAGCAGCCAACTGGCGTGCAGATAGATGGGGATCCCGAGGATGCTTCCGATTCGAAAGCCTGATCGTGTTGGCATGATTCGTGACTAAGCCGGGCTGGCACTGCCCGGGCAATTTTCCCAGGTTGCTACATCTAGATTACGCCTTTCTTGAACGCGCCGCCAAACGCACGTGCGCCGAGTCAGTGCGCCCACAGCGTGTGGCTCTTCCCACAAAGTATGTCCCCTCCCACACCAATAACTCGTTTGGTTCCTTTCTCTTTGTGTTGGCGTGCCTCTTGCGATTCAAAACGCCGAAGTAACCAGGAGTCACCATGGTCGCCATATTGCACTTCACGACGCTAGTAATCACCACCCTCTTTGCAGCCGCTGCCGCGGCGCTGGTCAATTGGCTTTTGTTACGGGCGACATTTCAACTCATGCGCCCAGCTACCGCGGACAGGACTTCCCCACGACCCGTCGCGGCAACTGTACTCCGACGTGCTCGCGCTTCCAGCTAATTCCGGTGACTGATAAACGCGTTTAGGTATTTGCGGACGGCTGTCCTGGAGCAACTTCGCACAGGGTTTCCATGTGTTTAACCACAGAAAGAAGGGAGCAATACCATGTTGGCTTTGAAATATCTGTTGATGCTTCTAGGAGTAGGACTGTTCGGCAGCGCGGGGGCCCTAGTTGTTTACGATGTGTACGTTTCTGAACGACTGAGGCGACTCATCAAGCGAAACGCGAACGGCGAGAGCGGTGCGCCGGTTACGTTGCCACCTCTCCCTTTAGTGCCGGTGCGTTGGAAAAGCGCACAACAATTGGCAGCGGCGGCAATTTTGCCGGTACTGTTAGCGCTCAGCATCGTAGTTATTCCCGACGGGTCAGCCGGAGTACGCATCAGCCAGATTTGGGGCGCGCATCCCGGCACGTTATATCCGGGAGTACATATCGTAACCCCTCTCATCGATAGCGTGGCGCTGTATGACACCCGCGAACAGGTGTATTCGACGGTCGCTGCCGAGACCGAAAAGAAAAAAGGCGAAGTGCTCTCCGTCCAGGCACGCGAGGGATTAAATATTGGGTTGGCGGTCTCGGTGCGCTACCGGCTGGACCCGCGGCGTCTCGATTCGATTCACACGAATCTGCCGCAGCCAGTCGGCGAGCAGGTGGTAGCGCCGGTAGTGTCTACTATCTACAGGCAATTGGCACCGAACTACATGACCCGGGAAATATTCGCGACCAAGCGGGAGGAGTTGCGTTCGAAAGCTGCGGAAGCCATCACTGCGCGTCTGGCGAGCGACGGCATCGTGGTGCGCGAAGTCTTGCTGCGCGATCTGCAATTGCCCGAGGAGTATGCCAAAGGCCTCGAAGGATTGTTGCTGAAAGAGCAGGAAGACGAGCGCCTCAGCACCGAACAGGACATTAAATTTAAGGAAGTGAAGATTGCGGAGTTGGAAGCGGAAGCGCAGAAAGCTCGCTCTGTGAAGCAGGCCGAAGCCCAGGCGCAAGTCCGCGTACTACAGGCCAAAGCCGAATCGGACGCGATGCAATACACGCTTCCGCTGAAGCAAAAGCAGATTGAACAAACCAAGTTGGAAGCCCAAGCACGCAAGGAAGCTACGTTGCAAAATGCGGAAGCTGCGGCGCAGGCTAAAGTGATCGACAGCAAAGCCGAAGTGGAACGCCAAAGGAATTTGTCCGAGGCCGAAGCGAATCGCATCCGGGTGACCGCAGCGGCTGATTCGGAGCGCATGAAATTCGAAGCTGCGGTGCTCAAGTCTAATCCGATGCTCATCCAGAAAATCATCGCAGAGCGCCTTTCGGATAAGCTGCAAATCATGATGGTGCCCATGGACGGCAGAAACTTCTTTGCCAGCGACGTGATGCGATCGGCCTTTTCTAACTTAGGCACCCCTAACGGCCGTGCTGTCGACGATGCAGATCCGTCCAGCCCACCGGCGACCAGTGCGTTGGTGCAAGGTAAGGCTGCCCGGCGTCCGTAATACAACGGAAGGCGATGCCCCAACGGGCAAAAGCGTGTTGGCCTAACTGTTTACCCATCTCGCTGCTGGCTCTTTTACCGCGACGGTAAATCGGGATATGCTTTGTTCTTCGTGAAGATAAAGTTAATTAACGCCAATGGCCTGAGAAGCGTTTCTGAGGTGTTTGGGTGAGCCTCCGCACCAAATTGTTGCTGATCTTTATGCTGACCGTGGTGGCATCAGTCGCCGTGGTGGCTTACGGCGTGACGCATTACACGCGTGCGGCCTTTGAAGAGATGGACGCGCAGCGCACCGAGGCGCTGGTGGCGCAATTCCAAAAGGAATTTGTGCAGCGTGGCGAAGAGGTCGTGCACCAGGTGGAGAACATCGCCAATGCGGAAATTACCCTGCGCATGGCCTTGGATCTGGCGCGCCCCAACGCCGACCAATCTTTGTATGTGCACGACGCCACCGGCGCGGCCCAGGACCATGGCCTGGATTTCGTGCAGTTCATTAATTCCGACGGAACGCTGATCTCCTCCGCACAGTATCCTTCACGCGTCGGATATAAAAACGATTGGGTCATCGCCAATAAGAATTGGCGAGACTCGCGCGCATTCTTGACCAAAGAAGAGTTGCCCGACGGCGTGGCCCTTTCGTTGACAGTGATACGAACCTTGCCGGTGGGGGATAAGAATTTTTACATCATCGGTGGGCGCCGTCTCGATCAGAATTTCCTGCCTTCCCTGGTACTACCCGCCGGAATGCGGACCCTCTTATATCAAAATCTGGAACCCGGATTTGCTCCGGCTGAATTGACAGATTCAGGTGGGGCAGTGCAACAGCCGGAGCGATACGCTTCGCTGATCGAAGAAAGCATGAAACGGCCGCAGCGCCCAATTATTACCACCATAAATTGGAGCGCGGATCCCGCCAGTGCCGAAACATTTCACTCCATTCCCCTCACCGGCCGCAACGATGAGTTGTTGGGCATCTTGTTGGTGGGCAGCTCTCGCCGAGAATTGGTGCTGTTAACGGAGCGTATTGGATGGATCGCCGCATCGGTAGGGGCTGGCGCTCTGCTGATCGCCTTGCAGCTTATATGGTGGTTTTCGGCGCGAATTACGCAGCCGGTGGAAGAATTGGCGCTAGCGGCACGCGAAGTGGCATCAGGCCGATGGGACGCCCGGATTGATGTACGCACCTCCGATGAAGTCGGGCAGCTGGCGACCGCTTTTAATGACATGACCCGCACGTTGGCAGTGCATAAGGAACGGTTGCTGCAAACCGAACGGGTTGCTGCCTGGCGCGAATTGGCGCGCAGATTGGCGCATGAGCTGCGGAACCCGCTGTTTCCGCTGCAAATTACCGTGGAGAATTTGCAGCGCGCGCGTCAGTTGGATCACGCACAGTTCATGGAGGTCTTTACCGAGTCTACCGCGACATTAAAAACGGAATTGGCTAACTTAAATTCGATTGTGGCGCGCTTCAGTGATTTCTCGAAGATGCCCACGCCACGATTCGAACAAATGGACGTGAATGAATCACTTCGCGAAGTGCTGCGGCTTTTTGACGCGCAATTCAATGAAGTTGGAAAGCCGGCCGTAACGCGCGAACTGTTTCTGGAAGAAGGTTTGCCTGTGATTGATGGCGACCCGGAGTTGCTGCATCGCGCGTTTCAGAATGTGGTGCTGAACGCCGTGGATGCCATGCCTGGCGGTGGGACACTTACCTTGCGAACCTCAGATCTGGATGGAAAGATTCGCGTAGAAATCGCCGACACCGGCAATGGCTTGACGTCTGAAGAATCAGCGCGGCTGTTCACCCCCTACTACACCACAAAACCGCAAGGCACAGGCCTCGGGCTGGCGATTGTGCAAACTGTTGTGAGCGATCACCATGGCACGGTTTCTATTTCCAGTGAAGAAGGACGCGGCACCACGATTCGAATCGATTTACCGCAGCGCCAGTCGGAACGCATAGAGACTCCGCACGATGAGGTCGTAACCGCAAAGTCCGAGCCAACCACGCCGACCACGTTGGCCGCCGCGTCGGACTAAGCTTCAAGGAGCCCGCTTGCCACGCAAGGCCCACTTGCTTTTTGTCGACGACGATCCCAACACACTGGCTTCGCTTTCGCGCGCCTTTCGCATGGCCGGTCACGATGTAACAGTTTGTGACAATGCCACGCGTGCACTGGAAACTCTTCGTAGTGAGCCATTTGATTTGATCTTTTCCGATGTGGTGATGCCTGGCAAAACTGGACTGGATTTGCTTGAAGAAATGAAAACCTTGGGCATAAAAACGCCCATCATTATGATCTCCGGCCAGGCTAACATCGAAATGGCAGTGCGTGCCACAAAGCTGGGGGCGCTCGATTTTCTGGAAAAGCCGCTCTCTACCGACAAACTATTGTTGACCATCGAGAATGCGCTGCGCCTCACGCGGCTCGAGAGTGAAAACCAGGAATTGCGGCGCAGAATCGGGAAACATGAGTTGATTGGCAGCGGCGTTGCGATGAGAAAACTTTTGGGCGAAATTGAACGTGTAGCTGCCAGCGAGACGCGCGTGTGCATACTCGGAGAAACGGGGACTGGCAAAGAACTGGTCGCACGAGCGATCCACGAAAAATCTGCGCGGAAAGAAAATGCCTTCGTGACCCTGAATTGCGCTGCAGTGCCCTCCGAACTGATCGAGTCCGCGCTATTCGGGCACGAAAAAGGCTCGTTTACCGGGGCGGCGGCCAAGCATCTTGGAAAATTCGAACAGGCCGAAGGCGGCACTCTGTTTCTCGACGAGATTGGCGATATGCCGCTGGCGATGCAGGCAAAACTTTTGCGCGTGCTTGAAGAAGGAGAAGTAGAGCGCGTGGGTGGGGACAAGCCCATCCGCGTAAATGTCCGGGTACTGGTCGCCACCCACAGGAATCTGGAGAATCTCGCTAGAGAAAATGGATTTCGCCAAGATTTGTTCCATCGCATTTACGTCTTCCCGTTGCGCGTGCCGCCATTGCGCGAACGAAAAGAAGACATGCCCGAATTGATTGCGCATTTCGCGAGTCAGGTTGCGTCGCAGAATGGTTGGAAAGAAAAATCCTTTAATGACGAAGCGGTGGAAGAGCTGCGCAATTATAGCTGGCCGGGAAATGTCCGGGAGTTGCGTAATGTTGTGGAGCGGCTGATCCTGCTCTCCGACGGAGACATGGTAAATGGTGATGATGCGAGGTTGGTGCTCCCTAGTTTTACGAGCAAAGCCTCAGACGCTGGCACAAACCATCATGAAACCGGCGGCACTCTTGCGGAGCGCAGCGAAGTGTTCGAACGCGAGACGTTGATTTCCGAGATTCGGCGGCAGAATTTTCACATGACTAATGTGGCTCGCGCCTTAGGATTGGAGCGTAGCCATTTGTACAAAAAATGCCAGCAACTAGGGATCGACCTACAGGCCATCCGTAAACCTGCCTGAGGATTGAACTGTCCGTGTGTACATCAAAAATCGTTAACTGACGTTTGTCTTTGTCCATGTGAAAATGAGTTCGTGAATCCATGGCTTATTGTCGCTCCGGCCGCTTTGACAGCGGCGGCTGTGACGGCTTACGGCGCAGCCAATCCACGTTCCGAACTATTTGGCCCGACTGTGTGGCGGACAAATTCACCTCGTAAACTGGCGATTACGTTCGACGATGGGCCCAATCCCAAAATTACTCCCGAGCTATTGAGGTTGTTGGAAAGTTATCAGGCGCGAGTTACTTTTTTCATGGTGGGGCGCTTCGCCCAGGAATGCCCGGAGCTGGTTCGTGAAATTGTAGTTCGCGGACATGCCATCGGCAATCACACCGCCACCCATGCAAACCTTTTTTGGAGTACGCCTGCAAATATCAGAGAACAGATGAAGCGCTGTAACGAGGCGATCGGCACGATCACCGGTACGGCTCCTCAGTGGTTTCGTCCCCCATGGGGAATGCGCAATCCGTGGGTGGTGACCAGCGCCACGGGGTTGGGTATGCGCACGGCGTTGTGGACGCTTTTGCCCGGCGATTGGCGAGCCAAACCGGCCTCATGGCTAATAAAACGAATGGAGCCGATTACAAATCGAGCGCACTCGTCGAGCGTCTCCAGAAATGATGCGCATGCTGCCCACGGTGACGTTCTTTGCCTGCATGATGGAGACTACCGCTTTTTGAATGCCGACCGCCGGGCCACGGTAGAAGCTTTGCAATACTGGCTTCCGCGCTGGCGTGACCTGGGGCTTGAATTTGTTACAATCGATGAAGCGGTGAGCCTTCCCGCGCGATAACCATGGACGAGCGTTCTTTTTACAACGAGAAAGAAGAAGTACGAAAGGTAAAGCTGATTTGCCCCAGCTGCCGCGGTGAATTTGAGGCCCCGGTGCGCTGGAAAGTGGCCCGCAAGAAAAGAGAGTTGCCGCGCGGCGCTGGCGAAGAGGACAAGAAACGTTTCGCCAAGGCCAGTTCTTATATGGTGAGGCTTGATGACTTGGTGGCTTGTTACAAGTGCCGGAAAAGGTTTGAGTTGACTGGCCAGTCCACGGTTCTAATCAACGATACTCTCGGCGATCCCAACGCCGATCCGGAAAACTTCGGAAACCGCTAGAGCGGCTACTGAAAGCACGTCTCGCAAATCGCACGTGTCGATCAGATCTCCGGATACATTTCAAAAAATGCTTCCATGGATTGGCGAAAGGTAGCCTCGATTTCTTCCTTGCTGCCTTCGATCAGATGCATGGTAACGCGCGCGCTGCGTCCATTTTTTAAAACTACGGTGGCGTCGCGTACCTCCCCGAGATCGTCTTCTGGTAGAAGACGCATCCCGTAAATCAGCGCTAGTTTTGCCATCGTGACCTCCAAGTGGTGACGCCAGCCTAGCTCGCGTGTTCAGGCAGGTCAATAAATACCGCCCTCACATATAATTAGGCGGTACTTCGGGTTGTATAAAGTGATATTTTAGGCATCCTCGATTCCAGCGGCAGCATCGGACCAGTTACGGGAAGGTGCCCATGCAGCACACGTCCAGAAAACGAAGTGCGGCCATAAAATATTCCGCCGCGATCGTAGCGGCCGCGGTGATATTTTTGGTTCCCAACATTTCTGCGCAGCAACCTGATGGGCCGCAAACTTCGGCGCCAGCTCCAGTTGGCCCTGCAGCCAAGTCAAGTGTCCCTCGCCGTAGTGGAACTTCAGAAAGAATTACCGTTCCAGCGGGAACCCGAATGGCGGTGGTTCTGGAGAATGGTATTTCGACGCGAAATGCGAAAGCTGGCGATTCCGTTTATCTACGCACTTCGTTTCCTATCACCCAGAATAATCGCATCGTGATTCCCATTGGATCCTATGTTCGCGGCGAGCTTCTGGATTCAAAGCGGCCAGGACGAGTCAAGGGACGCGGAGAATTTCGCATGCGGCTTACCACGCTGATTTTTCCGAACGGATATACCGTGGATCTGCTCGGCGCTCCACGAAGCGCGGACAGTGGTGGAAACGAAACCATGGATTCCGAGGGAAAAGTGACTGGGCCGGGTGGCAAGGGTAAGGATGCCGAGACTATCGCAACGACCACTGCTACTGGAGCGGGTATCGGGGCGATTGCTTCCGGGGCGAAAGGCTTAGGCATCGGAGCAGGTGTTGGCGGCGCAGCGGGGTTGGCAGCGGTGTTGCTAACTCGCGGACCGGACGCGCACTTGCCGCGAGGCTCAGCGCTGGACGTTGTACTGGAGCGCGATTTATCTCTTGAAGGCGATCAGATTCGTTACACGGACGTTGGCCAATTCTCGCCTATAACGCCACCATCGACGCGCGAGCAATAAAAACTCGGCGACGTTTCTAAGTACCCAGCAAACTTTTAGGAGTTTGTCGCTCTGGCAACCTCGCCGAAGCGCGTCGGACTGAAGCGTGCCCAATCCACGCTGACATTTTGCGTTGTAATCCATTCCCGGATTAATCGAGCGGTGACGGGAGCAAGCAAAATCCCGCTGCGGAAATGTCCGGTTGCGACCAGCAGGCCGTCCAGATCCGTGGAACCAATAATTGGCAGATGATCTGGTGTATCCGGCCGCAACCCCGCCCAAGTCTCCTCTATTTGCGCATCGGCTAACGCAGGCGCGAGCTGCAACGCTGCCGTGATGATTTTTTGCAGCCCTCCCACAGTTACGTTTTTTTCGAAGCCGACATACTCCACTGTGGCCCCGGCAACAATTCTTCCATCGTTTCTTGGCACCAGGTACACGTGATCGGACCACAGTACTCGTTCGATGCTGAAATCTTTTGCGCGCACGGCGATCATTTGCCCTTTGGCAGGACGGACCGGCGCATAATGAGCAGCGCCTTCGATTTCTGCGGACCAACAGCCCGCGGCAATGATGGTCCAACGAGATTCTACTTTTTCGCCGTCCACCAGAAATCCGGCGCAGCGGCCATTGCTCTTGGCAATCGATTGCACCCTGGATCCAGCAGAGATTTTTCCTCCAGAACGCTCCGCCGCGATTAATACCGCTTTTGTCAGCGCGCGATTATCGACGCAGGCTTCGTCGGGCCGGAATACCGCGGCTTCCAGCTCGGGACTCAAAGCCGGCTCCATCTCACGGGCATCCTCCGCGCTGACTGGCTCCGCCTTCAATCCCAGTCCGTGATGCAAGGCAATGATGGTGCTGAGTTTCTCCTGCGCATCACTGGCGAAGAGCGCCTCAAGTGTGCCTCGCGCTCTATAACCGGCGCTTTGCCCAGAAATTTCTTCAACAGTGGCGACAAACTCAGGATAAAGCTGCAAACTCGCGCGGCCCAGTGGAACAGTGGAAATCATTCCGGCGTTTTCGGGAGCTGGAGATAATATTCCGGCAGCGGCCCACGACGAACCTTCCCCGGGCTGTTGGCGATCGAAGAGAGCTACATGCAGGCCGGCCCGTGCCAATTCGAAAGCGATTGCGCCGCCGATCAACCCGGCGCCCGCGATAGCGACATCAAACGTCCTCATAAATTAATCATAACGCATGGAGCTGCGTAGGACGCCGCCGGGCGATTCCCATATCAATGGGTGCAAAACTTTAGATGGAAACCGACGGTTATAGGGAGGAAGCCAGCTCTTCCGAGAGAACCTGAGCCTTGGTAGCCAGGCTGCGTGCACGCGTCCAATCGCCCTCGCGGCTAGCTGACTGCGCATCACCAATAAATTGTTTGATTTTAGCTGCCAAATCAGATTGAGTGGCGTTCAGTGTCCTGCCCTGCGAACGCGCCAGATTTTTCTGTGCCTCATTGATGCTGGAAGTCATTTGTTGTCGAGCTGCGGATTGTTCCGCATCGGACATTTGTGGCGCAATAACCGGAGCTTCCGGCTTGTTCTCGGCATTGTTCTCAGGTGCCGGTGCAGGCGCAACATGTGGCCGGGCAGGCGAGCTATGAACGGCCAGCAGCGGTGGAGGCGGGGGGAGCTGCAGTTGCAATTCCGGTACAGGATCGATGCTCTCATCAGACAAGGGTCGCGGTTTGGGAGCGGTAATACCGGCAGGCACAATGGGCCTCGAGAGCCCAGCTCCGCGCCAGGAAACTGTGCTTTTCTTGCGTTCCGCGCACCCGGAGATCAATTGCAAAGCGCACAGACAAAACACAAGACCAGCCCGCGCGTGATTGCGCGACTTGACGGAACATTGCTGGGGTTTGTTCCTCGTCATTAGCTAGGCCGCAAGAGGTAACTCTATGCGGAAAGTCGTGCCACGACCTACTTCAGAAGTAAAGTCTATCGAACCGTTGTGAAGTTGCACAATTCTGAATGCGCTTGCCAAGCCGATACCGCTGCCTCCCGGGCGAGTAGTGAAAAATAATTGAAAAATTTTCTGCTTATTTTCCGGCGGGATGCCTTTGCCGGTGTCTTGCACGGTGATTTCCGCCATTTCGCCTCTCCTGCTGAGAACCAGGCTTAATTGGCCGCCATTAGGCATCGCTTCCGCCGCGTTGAGTACGAGATTTAGCACCGCTTGTTTCAGTAAAGCACGGTCTACATATACTTCAGGAACGTCAATCGGCAGGAGTTGTGCGAGTTGGATACCGGCCTTTTGTAACTGCGGCTGTGCTATTTCTAGCACTTCCGGCAGCAATTGAGAAAGTTGCGTGGCTTCCAGACGAATATCCATGGGCCGGGTGAAATCGAGGAACCGCTTGACCACCGCATCAAGGCGGTCGATTTCTTTGTCGAGCACGTTAACGGCCTGTTGTGCGCCGCTTTCTTGATCGGCTGGTAAAGACTCTTTTAGATTTTCCAGCCAGAGGCGCATGGAGTTCAGCGGATTTTTTACTTCGTGCGCGACGCCGGCAGTAATGCGCCCCAGCGCGGCCAGACGCTCGCTCACCTGCAATTGGGTATTAATACTTTCCAGGGAGTCGAGATCGCGAAGGGTAACGAGAGCGCCGATACGCTCACCGCCTTCCTGAATCGCCTGCACGCTGACCCCAACGCGCCGGGCAACGCCAGCGGTAATCAGTTCGGTTTCTGCCGCAACTTCGCTGAGTTCATCGCCTTCCAGATGCAGCACCGCGCGCAGCGGGTGTCCTTCGGGGAAAATATCTTCGACGCGGCGGCCCAGAAATTCCCCTGAAGGCGCGCCAAGAAATTTCTCCGCCGCGGGACTCACCATTACCGCACGCGAATCGCGCGTGAATAACAGCAAGCCATCTTCAAGACCGGCCATGACGGAATTCATGTTCTCGCGCAAGGTGCTGAAAATTTCGTGCACGCCACGAAGCTGCTGGCCCACTTGCGTAATTTTTCTGCTTACTTGGCCAAGTTCGTCGCCGCTGCCGCCAAAGATGCGCAGGCTCCCCGATGGCGTGTCGTATTGACCCGCGGAAATTCGGTCCAGTTGCGCGGAGATGTCCCGCAAGGGCGCCAGCGTTGCTCCGCTAACGACTGCGGCCAAAAGCGTGCAGATCCCCAGAGCCAGCAGAACGATGGTTCCGGACGTTTTCAGACTGGGCGCTATGTCATGCAGCAACAATCCGGTGGACAGTACCACCCGAACCTCTCCGAATGGTTTCTTGGCCATATTGAAAGGGTAGTCATACTCAAAAATTCTCGATGGTCCGCGCAAGACCTTCACCTGGTGCACGAAACCGCTTTGTACCAGTTGGGAGAGCGGTGGACGGCGCGGTTGCGTCTTACCCGGCAGCGATTGGTCGTTGGAAATCAATACCAGCCCGTCGTCATCGGTAATGGAAACTTCATATACCGACGGGGAGCTGATGGCCGCTTCTAGTTGAGCCTGCAAGCCGGCATTAATTTCAAAGGCGCGACGCACGTAATCATGGACATCGTCTGGATCATCGGATGCGGGGCGAAGGCCTTGGTTGGCCGCGTCCGCCAGCGCGTGCTGAGCCTGGACGAATACCTGATGAGCAAGATCGCTGGCGCGCTTATCAGTTTCGAGCAAAGTTTGCTCGAGAAGTTGCGCGAGGAAGACCCCGGAAAGCACCGCGACCACCAGCAGCACTAGCCCGGTCATGACGATGGTTAATTTTGTACGCAGCCGTAGCTGCATGAAAGTCCCTATTCCGCGCCAGCGCGGTCAGCGCCATATTCTTTGAGCTTATTGTGCAAAGTTTTGAGGCTGATTGCGAGAAGGTCAGCGGCACGTGTCTTATTGTTACCGGTGGCACTCAGGGTTTGCAGAATCAGCTCCCGCTCCATGGCGTCAACGGTGGTCCCCACCGGGAACTTGATACTGGAAAGATCGCTGGGGCCTTTGGCGGCGGTGCGACCGAATTCCTCGGGGAGGCACGACCGAGTGATCAATTCCTTCTCGCACATAATGCAGGCGCGTTCCAGGATATTGCGCAGCTCACGAATATTCCCAGGCCAGGTGTGACTCATGAAAATATCCAGCACCTCTGCCCCGATACCTCGGACGTGTTTGCCGTGTTTGGAGTTCACATCGCGCAGGATGTAGTCGACGAGCAGAGGAATGTCTTCTTTATGTTCGCGAAGCGGCGGCAAATTAATATGAAAAACGTTCAAACGAAAAAATAAATCCTGCCGCAAGTCTCCGCTGGCTACCGCTTGCTCGGCGTCTTTATTTGTAGCGGCAAGCACCCGCACGTCAACCGGAGTTTCGCTCTTGCTGCCCAGGCGGCGAACTTTGCGGTCCTCCAGTACACGCAATAATTTGGCTTGGGTAGGCGCGGGCATTTCTCCAATTTCATCCAGGAGCAAGGTGCCTGCATCGGCCAATTCAAAACATCCGATGCGTCTTTCAGCCGCGCCCGTAAATGCGCCGCGCTCATGACCAAAAATTTCACTCTCCATGAGTGTTTCGGGAATCGCCGAGCAATTGATGGCCACAAATGGGCCGCCGGCCCGCGGCGACAATTTGTGAATTGTGCGGGCTACGATTTCCTTGCCCGATCCGGTTTCGCCGGTGATCAGCACCGAGGCAGAACTAGGCGCTGCCATCTCTACCAGTCGCATTACGTCCTGCATCGGTTTCGATGCGCCAACCAGGTCGCCCAATCTTCCGGATTCGCGAAGCTGCCTTTGCAAGACCACCAGCTGCCGGGCATCACGTGCGCGCCGCAACGCGCGATCCAATAATGCGTGCAGGACCGGGCCCTTCAGCGGTTTTTCGATGTACCAGAAAGCGCCGGCTTCGATGGCCGCGACCGCGCGTTCCTCGCTGCCTCGCCCGGTAATAATGATCGCCGGAACATCGTGAAGTTCCGGGCCTAACTGCTTCAGCAGGTCCAATCCATTCATGCCTGGCAATTCGACGTCGGCAATCAGGGCGTCGGGCTGGAAAGTAGCGAACTTTGCCAGCGCATCTTCCGCATTGCTCACTCCCAGAACTTCGCATCCCCAACGCTGCAACAATTGTTCGTAACCTTTGCGCGCGTTGTCTTCGTCTTCGACAATCAGCACGCGGTCGCGGCGCTCGGACGCTTCGAGAGCGCGAGCCGCGCCCTTCGCTTCTTCCGCCATGTGTAAAAAACCTCTCCGCCTATCGTGATTTTGGCTGGTTAGAAAGCCGCTTGACTGGGCAATCTCGACTCTAACAAGCCCATAGGTGCTTGCCAAGTTTTTGGTAACTGTTTTGTTAGATCGTTTGTGAAATTCACCGCATGGCGATCCATGTTAGGCGCATGTTCGGACATGTTACGCAATGTTTTGTCGCTGCCGGGACCGGCATCATTCTTTCAGCAGATACAGCGCTCGTTCCAACTCTAATTCCAGTTTCGCTCCTTTCGGCAAATTCAGCTCGTGTCCACGCCCGGATTCCACCAGATAAGCCGTCAGCGCCCCGAGGGCGGCGCCTTGCGCGGCCTCTTTTTTATCTTTGTCCTTCACTCCTTGAGCCGCGCCGGTGGCTGCGCCAGCAGCTGCGGCCTGGGCGGCATCCTGTTGCGTGCTGCTGCGCCCTTCGATTAAGCCCTCCTGATTAGGTCCGGCGGGCTTAACGCTATGATCGCCCGGGACGCTTGCCACTTCTGCGACGATGGGGAGCTTGCCGAATTTTGTGTAGATATCGTCAAAGGTCAGCCAAATTTTTGCGCGTCCGGTCACGCCCGCGGACTCAATGCGGCTAACATGGCCGTGAATCTCCGCACCAGGAGGCAAATAGATGCCACGGCCAGCCTCCAGGGGTTCAACCGTCCTCACTACAAATTTGGTGTTTTCTTCCGTGCCCTTGGACGTGAGGTCTTGTTCCAGCACCACCAGGAATTTCGTTCCCGGAGCGACCGCGTAAGTTTCTGGCGGTAAACCGTGCCTGCGTCCATCAGCCTGTTGAGGTTCAGGCGCAGGTTGGTCGTTGTACTGCTGAGGCGGTTGTTTAATTTCCCTCGCACCTGCCGAGCAAACTGTGGCCGCGAGGAACATTGTGAACAGGACACCGGTGGCCTTCGCGTGAGTTAAAAATTTTCGGCTCATGCATTTTCTCCCCAGATTTTATTTCCGCCAATTATCAATACCCTTTATGAATATTTGATGCGCAGAATGTTAGATGCGGCCTGGGTGCCAACGCGTATTTCAAGGGTATTTCTTCATTTGCGGCAATGCAAGAGCGGGTATTTATTCGCGGGCCGCTCCCGGCTTAATCGCCAACAAACTTTCTAATGCGCCGTAAAACCTCCGCATACATGTCCGGTGTGACTCTCCCGGTTTGCGTGTTTTGTTGGCTGGGATGATATACACCGAACAATCGAGGCGCGGGCGGCGGCAATTGAATTTCAGCTCCATGTGCGAAACGGTACGGCGTGCGCGACGTGATCAGCCCTCGCTGCTTCAGCACTTCCAGGTAAGCATCCCATGCGATACGGCCTAGAGCCAGAACTGCCCTCGGTTCGAGAATGCGGATTTCGCGCTCCATGTATCCGCGACAATTCAAAATTTCGATTGGCAGCGGTTTGTTGTCTGGCGGAGCACAGCGGGCCGTGGCAGTGATGTAACTGTCGATCAGTTGCAAACCGTCATTCCGGCGCACAGAAGTCGGTTGGTTGGCGAATCCAGCTTCGTAAAGCGCGGCAAAAAGAAAATCGCCGGAGCGGTCGCCGGTGAATACGCGACCGGTGCGATTTCCTCCGTGCGCTGCAGGAGCAAGTCCGACGATCAGCAACCTTGCGTCGGGATCACCAAAACCCGGTACCGGTTTGCCCCAATATTCCCAATCTAGATAAGCGCGTCGCTTTTCACGCGCAACACGTTCGCGATATTCAACCAGCCGAGGGCACAAGCGGCAAGCCACGACTTCCCGAGCAAGCCGCTTCAGCGAACCCTCCCGGTTCACGTCAGAAGTCCCAGAACCTCATCGTGAATTTTTCCGTTACTGCTGACGAATTGGCCGCCGTAGATGGTTCGCTTGCCCAGAAGATTTGTGGATTTTCCGCCAGCTTCCTCCACGATTAAACCCAAGGGAGCCAGATCCCACGGCATCGAAGTCCAGTCAACGGCGGCGTCGATCGCGCCCTCGGCGACCAGCATGTGCTGCCAAAAGCCGCCCAGTGAGCGGCTGTTTCGCACCGCATCGTGCAGTCGCCGCAGCTTCGCGCGGTCGTTTGCGTCTTTCTTGGGGCCAGTCCCTGTAGTGAAAATCATCGCTTCACTGAGTTTCGACACGCTGGAGACATGAATCCTCTTGCCGTCGCGAAAAGCGCCCTCGCCGCGATACGCGAACCATCGCGTGCCGAGCGCGGAAGCACTCACCATTCCAGCGACAATTTCCCCTCGATGTTCAATTCCCAGCAGCGTTCCAAAAGTAGGAATGCCGCGCGAAAATTCTTCAGTGCCGTCGATGGGGTCAATAATCAATCTTGCGCGATCGCTGGAGCTGGCCGCTTCCATGTCGCGGCCGCCCATTTCTTCGCCCAAAACGTCGAGAGCCAATCCGCTGGCGGCTACTTTTACGCGAGCCATTTCTTCCACGCCGCGATCTGCTTGGGTCACCGCTGACCCGTCGCCTTTGCGGTCCACGCGCATTTCCACGGCGCGAAAATAGCGCATGGCGATGACGTCACCCTCCTGCACTATAGATTCGAGCAGCGGGCCGTATTCCTCGCGATATCCCATCATTTCTCCGTTTTACCTCTTCAAGCCCTCTGCATCGGCTTTGAGTGTCCGTTATGCCTACCGTTTTGACCCGCGCGCCGGCGCATTTGACAGGCTCGCCGCAGCTACCTAGCATACAAACTTACCCGTTTGAGCGCTTACACCAACTCCGGAACGGTGCTGGACCGCATCCTCGAAGCTCGTCGAGCTGAGGTGGAGCATCGGAAATGCGTGCTGCCAGAAACGGCGCTGAAATACGGCGCGAAGGCGGCGTCGCCAGTGCGCGATTTCTATTCCGCGCTATCACGCGACGGGCTAAACATTATCGCAGAACTGAAGCCGGCCTCTCCTTCTCGTGGAATTATTCGCGAGCCCTTTGATGCGCCGGAACTGGCCAAGAGTCTTTCAGAAGCCGGAGCTGCGGCGCTCTCTGTACTTACAGAAGGCGAATATTTTCATGGCTCACTTAAAAATCTGCGCGACGCGCGAAAAGCCATGGGCCTGCCGGTGCTGCGCAAGGATTTTATTTTTGACCCCTGGCAAGTTTGGGAAGCGCGGGCCAACGACGCGGACAGCTTTCTTCTCATTGTGGCGGTCTTAAGCGATTCTCTTTTGTGCGACCTTATTGCGCTTGGCCGCGAAATCGGCATGGAACCGTTGATCGAGGTACACACGGCCGAGGAGCTTGAACGAGCTCTGGCTACGTCGGCAAAAATCATCGGAGTGAACAATCGCGATTTGAAAACCATGGCGGTACGGATCGAGACATCACTGGAACTGATCGAACAGATTCCAGAAAATTGCGTGGCCGTCAGCGAGTCCGGCATTCGTAATAACCAGGATCTTTTAAAGATGCGGCAAGCCGGCTTCGATGCATTTCTCATCGGCGAGCATCTAATGAAGGCTGCTGATCCAGGGGCAGCGCTGTTTGAGTTACTGGGACAACCACGCGTCACGAGAGAGCAATTCGATGCCGCGGCCGCCGCTACCGACGCGAAGAACGGTAATTGGCAAAATTAAGTCATGACCCGAGTGAAAATTTGTGGGATTACCAACGTTGGGGACGCTCGCGCCGCCTGCGAGGCCGGCGTCGACGCCATTGGCCTGAACTTTTATTCGCGAAGCTCTCGCGCTCTGTCGGTCGAAAAAGCCGTTGAACTACGAGCTTCAATTCCCTCGGGCGTCCAGGTTTTCGGGGTTTTTGTAAACGCAGAACCTGATGAAGTCATGGAAGTGTTCCGGGACGTACGGCTCGATGCGTTGCAATTACATGGTGATGAGTCGCCCGCTACGGTTGCGCGGTTGGCTCGTATCGCGCCAGTCTTTAAAGCGCTACGGGTTGGCCCCGATTTTTCCGCTTTTGCGTTGGAAAATTATCCAGTAGTTTCGGGCTTTTTGTTCGATACTGCAGACGCCGGGCCCGGGCAATATGGTGGAACCGGTCGACTGGCGGACTGGGGCGTTGCGCAGCAAGCGGCGCTCAGCCATCGGGTGATCCTGGCTGGCGGGCTGAACGCCGAGAATGTCGCCGCCGCGATTCTGCAAGTCCGCCCTTATGGTGTGGACGTTGCCAGCGGCGTGGAAGCCTCACCCGGTGCGAAAGATCACGCTCAGTTGCGCGAGTTTGTACGTGAAGCGCGTCGCGCCGATCAGGAACTGAATTCACCAGTGGAGAAATTGCGCGCCAGATGAGCTCCATTCTTAAATCGCTAAGTTTTTCGCCGGGACGTTTTGGTCCCTACGGCGGCCGCTACGTTCCAGAAACGTTGATGGTGCCGCTCTTCGAACTGGAACGAGCCTACGAATTGGCAAAATCGGATGCCACCTTTCAGGCTCGCCTTGCCGATCTGCTCAAGAATTTTGCCGGCCGTCCCACACCTTTGCAATTTGCGGAGCGGCTCACCGCCAAGTTAGGCGGCCCCCGGATTTATCTAAAGCGCGAAGATTTGTTGCACACTGGCGCACACAAAATTAACAACGCCATTGGCCAGGGATTGCTGGCGGTAAAAATGGGTAAGCCCCGCATCGTTGCGGAAACGGGCGCCGGACAACACGGGGTGGCCTCCGCGACGGTAGCCGCGCATCTCGGTCTCGAATGCACGGTGTACATGGGCACCGACGATATGGCGCGGCAATCGCCCAACGTTTCGCGTATGCGCATCTTGGGTACAAAAGTTGTTGGCGTGGACTCCGGCAGCCGCACTCTGAAAGATGCCATCAACGAAGCCATGCGCGATTGGGTCACCAATGTCCGCAGCACGCATTATCTTCTTGGCTCCGTGCTCGGCGCGCATCCCTATCCCACCATGGTGCGCGATTTTCAGTCGGTGATCGGCCGCGAAGCGCGCGAGCAAATTTTGGCTGCGGAAAAACGCTTGCCGACTCATCTATTCGCCTGCGTGGGCGGTGGTTCAAATGCCATCGGACTCTTCTACAATTTCCTGGGTGATAAGGAAGTGAAGATGATTGGCATTGAGGCTGGCGGACGCGGCCCGGGCTCCGGCGAACACGCCGCGAGGCTAGGCGCGGCGCAAGGCTTTACCGGCGCGCGTCCCGGCGTTCTTCATGGCACTTACACGTACGTGTTGCAGAATGAAGACGGGCAAATTTCCACCACGCATTCTATTTCCGCCGGGCTCGATTACCCGGCGATCGGTCCGGAACACGCATGGCTCGCGGACGAAAACCGCGCCGAGTATTTTGCCATCTCAGATACGGCAGCGCTGGACGCCGCGCGATTGCTTTGCCGCAGCGAAGGAATTATACCCGCCCTGGAATGCGCGCATGCTCTAGCAGGACTGATCGAACGGCTGCCATCGTTAAACAAAGACGATTTGGTGATCCTCAATCTATCCGGACGCGGCGACAAGGACATGGACACTTATTCGCGCCTGCTCTAAGCTTTCCCGATAATAATGAACGTTACTGCCGCGCAATCAAACCGCATTGAAAAGTGTTTTGCCGCGCTCCGTGCGGTCGGCGAAATGGGTATCGTCGCGTATATTACCGCCGGCGACCCTTCGTTGGATGCCACGCTGGAATTTGTGCTGGCGCTGGAACAGGCTGGCACCGATGTAATCGAGCTGGGCGTTCCGTTCAGCGATCCGCTCGCGGATGGACCGACAATTCAGCGCGCATCGGAGCGCGCCTTGAAATCCGGCGCCAGCTTGCCGAAGATTTTGGAGCTGGTAAGCCGCATCCGGAAATCTTCACAAATTCCACTGGTGCTCTTTAGCTATTACAATCCAATTTTGCAAATGGGGCTGGAAAAGTTTGCCGCTGCAGCTTCCGCAGCAGGCGTTGACGGGGTACTCGCCACCGACCTTTCGCCGGAAGAATCCGTGGAATACCGGCGCATTCTGGCGACGCATCACTTGGACACGATTTTTTTGTGTGCGCCGACTTCTACCGACGAGCGGCTGGCAAGTATTGCGAAATGCTCGAGCGGTTTTTTGTACCTGGTGTCCCGTACTGGCGTTACTGGAGCGAAAGACACGTTGCCGGGTGATCTCCCGGCGCTGTTGCGGCGCGTGCGAAGTTTTACCAAGCTGCCTGTTGCGGTAGGCTTCGGAATTTCGCTTCCAGGGCACGTTACATTGCTCGGCGGCCTGGCAGATGCCGCAGTAGTGGGATCCTCTTTGGTTGCTGAAATTGAACACGCAAAAACACCTCTGCAGGCCGCCAACGCCCTGCGAGAGCGGATCGCCACGTTGAAACAAGCGGCGCGCAGCGGGCTTTCCAAGCGCGAGGTGGCGCCGTGAATCTTCACGATTGGCGGCGCCGTATCGATGAGATCGACCGCAAACTGGTGGAATTGCTGAATGAGCGCTCGCGTTGCGCTCTGGAAATCGGCAAACTGAAGCAAGCAGCGAATTTGCCGCTTTATCAGCCGGAGCGCGAAAAAGAGGTATTGCAAAACGCCGAGCAGTCCAATCCAGGACCGCTAACAGATAGCGCAATTCGGCGTCTATTCGAACGCATTATCGATGAAGCGCGCACGGCGGAACGTGCAGCTATGGAGCCGGAAGCCAAGAGTTCTAAAGAGTAATTCGGTCAAGAAGAACGAGATACAGAGAGGGCAAATCGAAGAGGGGAATAAAACGCGCTCATGGTAATTGTCATGCAAGAGGGCGCCACTGACGCCCAGATTCAACATGTGATCGATCGCCTGGTTGGGAGCGGATTTAACGTGCATCGTTCCACCGGCGAATCACACACCGTGCTTGGCGCCGTTGGCGTGCATCGTGATTTCGATCACCGCGATTTCGAATTGCTCGATGGCGTGCGCGAGGTTATGCGCGTCACGCAGCCCTTCAAGCTGGCCAGCCGCCAATTTAATCCTCAAGGAACGATTATCAATTTTGGTCGCGGCGTAACCATCGGCGGCAATGAAGTGGTCGTCGCGGCGGGACCCTGTTCCGTAGAATCGCGCGAGCAGATTCACATCATCGCGGAAAGTGTAGCCAAGTCCGGAGCCAAAATTTTGCGCGCCGGGGCATTTAAGCCCCGCACATCACCGTACGCGTTCCAGGGCATGGGCGAAAAAGGGCTGGAATTCATGAAGGAAGCCGCTGAAAAATTCGGCCTCTTCAGCGTGAGCGAAGTCATGGACGCTTCGCAGATTCAGATGATGATCGGTTACGTGGATATCCTGCAGGTCGGCGCGCGCAACATGCAGAACTATCATCTGCTGCGAGCCTTGGGCGAAGTGCGCAAGCCCATTCTACTCAAGCGCGGAATGTCCGCGACCATGGAAGAGTTGTTATTGAGCGCTGAGTACATTCTAGCCGGCGGAAACCCCGATGTAATTTTATGTGAGCGCGGTATTCGCACCTTCGAAACTTATACCCGCAATACTTTTGATATCGCCGCCATTCCGGTGATCAAGAAGCTGTCTCACCTGCCCATGATAGGCGACCCTTCCCACGGCACTGGGCGTCGAGACAAAGTGGCGCCCATGGCCCGTGCGGCCGTGGCCGCTGGCGCCGATGGATTGTTGATCGAAGTCCACAACGATCCTGATCACGCGCTGTCGGACGGAGCGCAATCGCTCGATCCCGAGCAGTTCGCGCGATTGATGGGAGAGTTGCGTATAATCGCGCCGGCTATTGGGCGGCGCATAGCCTGACCGTGTTCCAGTTCATAAACCAATTCAAAGTCTGATTCATGTCGCCAACTCATCTCATCAATCGCGTCAGCATTCTTGGCACCGGCTTGATCGGCGGTTCTTTTGCGTTGGCGCTGCGCAAATATACCGAAGGCATTCACATCACTGCATGGGATCGCCCGGATACCGTGACGCGAGCAAAGGAGCTTGGCGCAGCGGACGAGATTTTTTCGGGCGAATTGAATCCTGCCATACACAATGCCGACCTGATTTATGTGGCGCTACCGATCAGTACCACACTGGATGTTCTACCGGAGATCGCGCGCCATAGTGCGCAACACGTCTTGGTGACCGATGCTTGCAGCACCAAGGCGCGCATTGTGCGTGCTGCGGAAGAATTATTTCCCCCAAGTGACGAAAAGCTTTTTCTCGGCGGCCATCCGATGGCGGGAAAGGAATCCTCCGGAATCGCAAATGCTGATGCAAATTTATTTCGCGATACCACTTACGCGTTTATCGGAAAATCTTCGTCAAGCGTCGATGATGTAGCTGCCCATGATGAATCCGCGGCGCAGTTGTCGCCGGCGGGAATCGAGCCAGTTCCACCGCCGTCCGCGCGTTCGTCCCATGCCCTCAAAGAAGATCCGCGCGTTGATGCCTTCCTGAAAATCATCGCCAAAATTGGCGCTCGTCCACTCTGGCTCGGAGCGCAACAACACGATTACGCCGTGGGTCTCGCATCGCATCTTCCGCAACTCGCCGCAGTCGCACTGGCTTCGTTTCTTTACGATCATCTCGATGAAAATGGCTTGCCCATCGCCCTTGCCGGCCCCGGACTGCGCGATTCGCTGCGCCTCGCAGGCAGTCCTTACAGCACCTGGCGGGACATTGTGCTGACCAACAGGGAAGTTCTTTCCGCCGGTCTCGATTTGTTCGCGCGCCGCCTGGACGAATTGCGCGAAAAGCTCGCTTCCCGCGAACTGGAAGCCGACTTCGACGCCGCCAATGAATTGTACAAACTGCTGCGTAGCTTCTAACCATGACAAAAACCAGCCCATTCATATTGTTAACAGCGCAGCAGCTTGCATTAAACTAAGCCTGTTCTCGAGAGCGTTCATGGACAAACGGATTTCTTCAGCGGATGCCGCCATCGTAAAAATTACCGATGGCGTAACCATATTGATGGGCGGCTTCGGTTTGTGCGGCATTCCCGAGAATTTAATCGCCGCAGTGCGCCGCAAAGGCACCAAGAATCTCACCGTCGTCAGCAACAACGCGGGGATCGATGATTTTGGCATCGGCATTCTGTTACAAACCCGCCAAGTAAAAAAAATGATCTCCACCTATGTCGGAGAAAATAAATTGTTCGAACGGCAGGTGCTCAGCGGGGAACTGGAAGTGGAATTAAATCCGCAGGGCACTTTGGCGGAACGCTTGCGAGCCGGAGGGGCAGGGGTGCCGGCTTTCTTTACACCCACTGGGGTGGGCACCATGGTCGCTGAGGGAAAAGAGACGCGCGAATTTGAAGGGCGGCAATACGTAATGGAGCGTGGATTGCGCGGCGATTTTGCATTTGTAAAAGCTTGGAAAGGTGACCGCTGGGGAAACCTTGTCTACCGTAAGGCAGCCCGGAATTTTAATCCCCTAATGGCTACGGCTGCGGATTATGTCATCGCCGAAGTGGAGGAATTGGTCGATCTTGGTCAACTCGATCCTGACTCCATTCACACCCCTGGAATTTTCGTGAATGCCATTTTCCAGGGGACCGCATACGAAAAGCGCATTGAGAAACGCTGTACTAGAAAAGAATAGTTCGCGCATAGTGGCGGCATCGAAGTGAAAGGCCCACATGGTTCTAACTGAAGAACAAAAACGTGAGCGCATCGCGCGACGTATCGCGCTGGAACTGCGCGACGGCTTCTATGTAAATCTTGGCATCGGCATGCCGACCGCAGTAGCAAACTATGTGCCTTCAGGTATGGAAGTGGTTCTGCAGTCCGAAAACGGCATCCTGGGCGTGGGGCCATACCCCTTGGAATCTCAAGTCGATCCGGATTTGATCAATGCCGGAAAAGAAACCGTAACCGAGCTGCCCGGCACTTGTTATTTTTCGTCCGCGGACTCCTTCGCGATGATTCGCGGCGGACATGTCGATCTTACGGTTTTGGGCGCGCTGCAGGTCGACGAACGAGGAACGCTCGCGAACTGGGCGATTCCTGGAAAAATGCTGAAAGGCATGGGCGGCGCCATGGATCTAGTCGCTGGCGCGAAGCGCGTGTTCATCGCCATGGAACACGCCACCCGCGACAAGCGCCCTAAAATTCTGAAAAGCTGCACCCTTCCTCTCACAGGCGTGGAAGTGGTCGATCATATCGTCACAGAACTCGCCCTAATCGACGTGACGCCGCAAGGCTTGCTGCTGCGAGAGTTGGCGTCTGGCGTCGATGTTGAAGAAGTTCAATCGCTGACCGAGCCAACCCTGTTGCTGCCTCCTGGTGGTCCGCGAACGATGCCTGTTTGATTGTTTGTTTGATTTCTACTCGGGCAAGGCCCTCACGATGAACTCAGCCGCCTCGAAGTAGTGAAGGAGTAATGAAAAGCGGAAAACACCGTCAAGCCCGTCACTGCATAAATCAGAAACCGATTTACAACAGTGAATCCAGGATGCGGATAGGCCGCCGACAACACGACCATGAACACCAGAATAATCTGCAAAGCGGTGGTAAGTTTTCCATAAATGCTGGGTGGAAACGGGCGATACCCGGAAATGAGAAGTATCACCACCGCAACCATCAGGATCAACACATCGCGGCTCAGCACAATAATTGTTAGCCACCAGGCCAATTTTTGTTTGAACGCCAGAATAATGAAAGAAGAAGACAGCAGCAGCTTATCCGCGATGGGATCCAGGTACGCGCCCAGCGCGGAACGTTGATTCAGCTTGCGCGCCAGTAATCCGTCGACCGCGTCGGAAAGTCCTGCGGCAACCAAAACCAGTAGCGCCCAGCGGTACTGCTCGTAAGAAATGAGAATCAGAAAAAACGGCAGGAAGCCCAGCCGTAATAAGGTGATTTGATTCGGTACCGTCCAGATGGGACCTTGCATTGCCGATGAGAATAACGCAGTTCACGCAAATTGCGCGAGATAGTCGCGGAGTGAGCGGCCGATTTTGCGTTGAAAAAGTTCCGCCATGGAGGGAATGGAACCAGAAGATTCGTCCAGAGAAATACGCTCCACGCGATTCATGGGGAAAAAAATGGTGGGGAATCCCACCCGCTCGCCGTCAGGCTCGTTAATTGCGCGCACAAAGTGGTCGAAAGAGTTGAGGTCAATACCACGCACGGTAATCCCGGCCTGATTGAGGACTAGCAATTCACCCCAAAATTTCTCCTTGGGAGAATGCAAGCTCACAACAATGATGGAATGTAGGTCCATGTCCGAATATGTTTAGGCCGAATGTCGAGCGATTTACGCGTCGGCGATACTGAGAGTAACGCATTTCGCCCCGTGGAAATCAGCCGAGTCGAGCTGCAGTGTTTTGTGATTAACCATTCCACGAAGCTTCAACGTATAGGGTCACGGAAATGCAGGATCATAAAAACGAAGCTGGCCAGGATGACAATAGCAGCGCTCCAGCCAAGCGCATGAGCACGTTTCAATTCCGCGGGTTTCATCGGCTCGCGATCGGCAAAGACTTTTCCCAGCCCAAAGCCCGCCGCTAATCCGCCGAAGTGCGCCCAATTATCGATGCCGGACATCAGAAATCCGAAGACGAAGATAGAGACCACCCAGGAAACCAGGCGCGAACGCAGGGCTTGCATGGACGATCCGCCACGGCGTGTGGTGATGGCAATCATAACCCCGATCAACCCCAGGATCGCGCCGCTTGCGCCTACACCCAGTGCCGGATGCGGTCGAAATGGAGTAAACGCGCTGAGAATGTACCCTCCAATTCCCGTGGCGGTGTAAAGAAACAGATAGCGCGAGGAGCCATACACTTCCTCCACTACCGGCCCAATATCCATCAGCACCATCATGTTGAACCCGATGTGAATTAAACCGCCATGAAGAAACATGGCCGTTACCAAGCGGTACGGTTCGCCGTGCACGATGGCCGGGGCCCACAAGGCGCCAAGCCGGTAAAGCACCTCGCTATCGAGGCTGAACAGAATGCGCAAGCCGCTGGCTTGGCCAGTCTGCAGCGTGGCAACCACGCTCACACCGAAGAGCAAAATGTTCGCGATTAGCAACGCCGTCGTGATCGGCGCGCGTCCGCCGAAAAATCCCGAGAAACGGCGATTTATGGCGGCCATCGAAAAAGTAAGGTTGGTGCCGCACTGATGGCAACGCGTAGTGTTGATGCCCACCAGTGTTCCACAAGAGGGGCAAATTTTGGGTCGCGGCTGCTGATTGCCGCCCCCAAAAAATCCACTCATCGCGCTTCTCCAGCGATTCACGCGCATCTGCCACTGATAGGGAAGCGCCAATTCTCCTCCTTGCGAACTCGTACACCGCGTTCCTATAATACCCAAGTCGGCGAAGTTGTCTGACTTGCGAGAGCAGACTGGCGTAAGAGGGCGAAAACATGGACAAATTTGAGGAAATTGGACAACGGCTCGACAAGGAACTGGCGCGATTGCGCAAATATGTGGAAGAAGAAGTTGCTCCGGGCACCGAGAAGCGAACGGCACGATTCCTTCGCGAGGTTTCAGAATTGTTGACCGATGCTGCCAGAAAGCTCGAAGCACGCACAGCCGGTCGCGAGACTGGATCTGCGAAGGACGCTCATTCTTAGCAAGGCTGGAACCACAAGCGCATCTATGGGCCGCCGCCAGTGAACGCAGCAATACCGCGACAACAATTCGTCCAACAATTCAATTTACGAATACTTCCTACCGCGCAAGCTCCTTTAAAAATTAGCTTCTTCAAATTCGCGCTTTTTCTAGGCTTGGTAGCCTGCGTTCTTACCGCAGTCTCAGGATGCGCTTCGCACAGACCACTAGCAGCCAGCCAACCGCCGCCCGATTCCTCTTCCACAGCTGAAACCTCGTCGGAATCCGCCAAAACTTCCACCCCACCTGGCTCTTTACGTTCCGGTGCCGCTGCAAAGCACCGCAGGGATACCTCCGTTCCGGTGCCTGCGGACTACACGGAACAAGGAGAAGCGTCGTGGTATGGCGTGCCATTCCACGGGCGGCAGGCATCCAACGGCGAAATCTATGACATGAACAAATTGACAGCCGCTCATCGCACCCTGCCATTCGAAACCATGGTGCGGGTCACCAACGAGAGAAATGGAAAGTCAACAGTGGTGCGCATCACCGACCGTGGTCCGTTCGTGAACAACCGGATTATCGATCTCTCCTATGCGGCGGCGCGTGAGATTGATTCCGTCGGCCCGGGAGTTGTGCCGGTGCGCCTGGAAGTCTTATCGACAGGCATAAATCCCGAGGCGGGATTTTTTACCATTCAGGCAGGATCATTTCGCGAACGAGCCAATGCTGAGCGATTACGCGAGCGCTTGAGCGTCGCTTACTCTCCTACTTTTGTGAAACGCTACGACACAACCAACGGAACTTTCTATCGAGTTCACGTCGGCAAGGTATCCGGCGAAGAGGCTGCCAAGGAATTCGGTGAGCGGCTGCGCTTAAGTGAGGGAGTCACGCCCATGGTAATTCGACTTGATAATACTTTTTCGGAGGCGGGAGAAAATTAATGAGCGCCGACTGTCTTTTCTGCAAAATCGCAGCAAAACAAATTCCCGCAAAAATTGTGTACGAAGATCCCGATGTGTTTGCTTTCGAGGACATCGGTCCGCAAGCGCCCACTCACCTGTTGATATGCCCGCGTAAACACATCGTGTCGCTCGAGGATGCCAGCGACGAGGATGAGCGGATGCTTGGACACTTGCAGACGGTAGCCACAAAGTTAGCGCGGCAGAGAGATTTGAAGCAAGGCTTTCGCACCGTAATCAATACGGGACGGAACGCGGGCCAATCAGTGCTGCACCTGCATCTTCATTTATTGGGCGGAAGAAGCATGCGCTGGCCCCCAGGTTAGTAGCGCAGGCCAACGACAACAAAACTCTAAACGTGAAATGAAGGTGCAAAAAAAGAAAGGGACGCTGCCAACTAGAAGCAGCGTCCCTTTCTTGACATTAATACCCTAATCGCGGCAGCTATTGGGGCGTCAGGATAATATCGTCGAACGCCAGCGTATATCCCGTACTGGCAGGATTCTTCCCCACCACCGTGAATGAAAACGAATAGGTTCCGGCACTCGGAAAATTCAAAACTCCCAGATCGGTTACTGCGTATGCGTCTGTGGTCGCCACAAATTGGTCAATGGGAGGCCCGAAGTTTCTGCCGTTGATGGCGGTTTGCGTAATGCCGCGAGGTTGGTACTGCTTGTAGGAAATCTTGACGTCGTACGTCCCGGCGCTAGAAACGTTGACCGGAAACGTTACATTGTCACCGACGTTGGCAGAGTAGAACATGGTGCCCAGATTGTCGGGGAAGTTCTGGTAGCTAAACACTTGAAGTGCAGGACCGGAGGTCGTTGCGGTGCTAACCAGACTAGCTGTAGGAACCACCAATGCGTTTGTAGCAGTCCCCGTAGCATACGACCACGTCAATATTTGTTCTGTGGATACCAAGCCTCCCGTAGCGCCAGTGAAGCCTACGTAAGCCGTCGAACCTACTGTGGCGGTAAGATTGATAGGCCAACTGGTCGTGAACGTCTGCGTTGGATTGGAAGTATCCGTTATAGTCATCGTCAACGTGGCGCCGTCATAAGTCATATGCACGGCCATGACGTCACCAGACAGGAGGTTGACCCCGCCCCCTATGTTGGTTGCCGGGACTGTCGGGACCGCTCCATTAGCATACAGACCGGTCGAGTTAGTGCCTTCTCCCGCGTTGTTGTAAATATCAAACTTTACAGCGACGCTGTTCCCGAGCCCTGCGTAACCCAAACTGCCGCCCGCACCACCTAAAACAGTTGGCGATGTTCCTTGAATCGTAAAGGTGATCCCATCGGCGTCGGGATTCGTCATCTGAAATGTGAAATCGTTCGTGAAACCCTGAACACTTACCTTCTGATTCCAGAATGCGCTGCTGTCTTCAAAGTTCGTAGAAGTGTCGCTCAGTTGGAGACGGTTGCCGACTAAAATGGCATTCCCATTGAACTGCATGCCAGTGGCAGAGAAGCCCGAGCCAAAATTTATCGTGCTCGTGCCACCGCCGCCCCCACCACCGCCCGTTGCCCCCCCCCCCCCCCTGTGCCCCCCCCCCCCCGCCCTCCACCCCCCCCCCCCCGCCCCCCCCCCCCCCCCCCCCACC
>Ga0182024_10001024_pt1 | contig 72600 bp, 59 predicted proteins | sample P32metaG_FD_120480 | JGI IMG/M metagenome (GOLD analysis project Ga0182024, IMG submission 120480) | Permafrost microbial communities from Stordalen Mire, Sweden - P3-2 metaG (Illumina Assembly) | ecosystem: Environmental > Terrestrial > Soil > Wetlands > Permafrost | place: Sweden: Stordalen...
CTGTAGATCTTCTCGCGCGGCCGCCGGCACGTTGGGATTTTCCAGCAGCAAGTCCGTAAATCCTAAAATCGCCGCCAACGGATTGTTCACCTCATGCGCCACTCCAGACACCAGGCGCCCGATCGTGGCCATCTTCTCGCTGTGGGCCAGCTTGGCTTGCAGCAGTGCCGCATCGGTGATGTCCGTCATCACCACGACCACGCTGTTCACCACATTTTGCTCGTCGCGCATGGGGCTTAAGCTAATGGAGAAATGCCCCATCGATCCGTCGCTGCGCCGCACTGGCAGTTCGATATTTTCCACTTGCTGCCCGTGCGCCGTGGTTTCCAGCGCCGCCTCGAACTCTTCGCGATGGCTCGCGCCCACCCAGTCCATCAAACGGTGACCGATCAACTCTTCCTCTTGATACCCCGCCTCGTAGCAACGGCGGTTTGCATAACTGATTAGTCCTGCGGTATCCAGCACCAAAATCATGCTCTGCGTGGTATTCAGAATTTTCTGGTTAAAATCCCGCTCACGCTGCAATTGCGATTGAAAGGTCTTTTGCTCCGTGACGTCCAGCATCAACCCGCGAATTTGCATGATTCGTCCGCGCGCGTCGCGCACTCCGGAAATATTCTGCAAGGTATGCAGCAGCGTGCCGTCCTTGCGCCGCAGTGTTTCCTCGTAATTTCTCAGCGCTCCGCGCTTCGTCAGCGCCATCAGAAACCGTTCGCGTGATTCCGGCGCCGGATACAGGTGCGTGCTCACATCCTCTCGCAGCAACTCTTCGCGCGAGCCATAACCCAGCATGCGCACCATCGCATCGTTAACATCCAGGAATCGCCCCTCCGGCGTGGCAAAAAACAATCCTTCCTGAATGCTGTCAAATAATTCGCGGTAGCGTCTTTCCGCTTCTCGGCGATCCGTTATGTCTTTTAAAACGTGGATGGTGCGGGAGTCGTCGTCAGAAATTCCCGTCGTCCGCGATGTCGATACCAAGAAAATCTTTTCCGCGGACGCCGCCACGTATTCTTCCCGCGATTGTTGCGTGTCTCGGCAAAAAGGGCAGGGCAGCGCGCTGCCGGTCTCCGCGATCTGCCGCAAACTAATCATCGCCTCGCCCACCAGCGCCACCGGAGGCACCCCGAGGTGCGACGCGAGGGAGCGGTTCGTTCGAACTATATTCCACGCGCGATCGTGTACCACGATGTAGTCACTGATCGCGTCGATGTCTTCCACCCATTGCCGTTTGGATCGTTCCAATTGCGAAAATCGCCGGAAATTCTCGAGCGACAGCGCGGCATGGCTAGCCAGCGCCTCTAACAGTCGCTTTTCACCGGCACTCAGGCGCGGACGTGAACTGGCCAGGCACAGCGTCCCCAATCTTTCGCCATCGCTCGCGGTGATCGGCACCAATAGGAGCGCGACGGGAACGTCGCTGGCGACGGAGGAAAAATAACCGGACTCTCCATCCTGCAGCGCGCGGACCTGGATGTCGTTGCGCGCTTCGCGAGCCCAGGCGAATAGCCATTCCCGCTCCGGGGACTGGCGTGTCGTCGCAACTCGGCCGTCGAAAACCTCCGTGTCCCTGCCGCGGAACACCACTACGCCGCCCCACATCGCCTTCAGCATGTGCGCCGAGCGTTCCGCGAAGCGATTTAGAAAGTCTGGGAGATGACGTGAACGTGCCGCCTCTACGGCTAGCGCCATGAGTTCCTCGGCATGTTCGTTCGCCGCGGCCGTCGCGGACGCGATCTTAAGGCGCGGAGGTACCGTACGCGCCGGGACCTTGGTTTTGGTGTTAGGCATAGAGAGGCAGCGGAGCCCGCACCGACCTAAAAACTCGTCCGCTACGCAACTCTACGCTATCGTCTCGTCTCAATGTGAGTCAATCGTGCTTCGGTTCGGCGTTGCTCCATCGTTCACCGGGTCTCACGCTTGGTTGTCTCACCCTGAGATGATCACCCATTTGCGCCGCTCTCTGAGACGCAAGGTAGCCCTCTAGGAGAATTTTCATCTGCACTGGTTCCCTCGTAAGTCTCCAATTCTCTTTTACTTAAAGTCTATTCCGCGCGCCGGTCCGCCCGACCGTCCCTGCCATCCACCATGGCAGCCCACGTGCCTTCTCCTCGGTGGGGTAATCTTGTTTTTTCGATAGAGGGGGGTAGCAGCGATGCAGATCGGGAAGTGGAACAGATATTTGGCAGCTGTCGCCATTACGGCTACGCTCGCAACGACCTCGGCCTGCGCGCAATCAGCCACTTCGAGCGAGACCGGAAGAAAGACAAAGACCAAATCAGCGCCCGTCTATCCGGAGCTCGCCCGCCGCATGGGCGTCGTCGGCAAGGTCAAACTTGAAATTGTCATTACCCCCGATGGCCGTGTTAAAAGCACCCGCGTCATCGGCGGCCATCCTATTCTCGTCCAAGCTTGTCAGGACTCCGTCAAGGATTGGAAATTCGTTAGCGCTTCTGAGGAAACGACGCAAATCGTGGAGTTCGAATTCCGCGAGTAATCGCTAAGGCCCGATTTGTTGTCAGGGATTTCGCAGTCGCGGGGTTCGTCACGAAAGCGGAGATAAAGTCCGCAGCACGGACGAAATCAGTATCGCCAGCGTTTGTGGAGGCATTTTGCAATGACTATTCGTAAGCAACTCTATTCGGGTTTCGGAGCCGTTCTGGCGATGCTAATGCTGCTGCTGCTGGTGAACGTCTTCGCCGGGCTGAAAGAAAAGTCCGCACGCGCCGACGCTCTAACCGCGCTTGATGGCGTCCGTACCATCGAATCCGTCCGCTATCAGATCATGCTCAACCGATTGGACTTGAACAATTTCCTGCTCAGCGGCGATCCCCGTGACGAAGAAAAAGTGAACAAGGGTCTCGCCACCGTCTCCGATTTGATTAGGCGTGGCGAAGCGCAATCTTCGACCGAAATACTTCGCAGCGGCATGATGCAAGTGGAAACCACCGAGGCCAGTTGGGCTGACAATTTTGCCAAACCCTTGCTTGCCAAACGCCACCAGGTCGATTCCGGCGACGCCACCGTTTCCGACCTGCAAATTTTCTATTTGCAGAAGGATCCGAGTTCCTGGCTTACCAAATCCTCGGTGTTGCTCGATCAGAGCGCTGTGGAAATTAGTAAGAACTCCGATGAATCGGCGAAATCCGCCGCTCGCGCTAGCACCCTTTCGACCGTCGTGACCGTTGGCGGAACGCTGCTTGCTTTGCTTTTCGGCGGCATCGCCGCCTTCTTTACGGCGCGCTCCATTACCGAGCCACTCACGCACCTCATCACCGTGACGCGGGAAATCGGCGACTCGGGCGACCTCGATCAAAATATCGACATTCACCGCAACGACGAAATCGGTGCCTTAGCGACCACGTTTAACAATATGGTCGCGTACCTCAAGGAAATGGCCGCGGTCTCCATGGCCGTTGCGGAAGGCGATCTCAGCGTCGAAGTGGTTCCCCGCTCGAAGCGCGACACTCTCGGCAATGCTTTTGTGCGCATGTCCCACGGCTTGCAAACGCTCGTGCGCACCACACGCGATTCCGCCAGTCAAGTCTCCTCCGGTTCCACGCAAGTCGCTGGCGCCGCGGATGAATCCGCCAAAGTGAGTGTCCAGGCTTCCTCCGCCATCGAAGAAGTCACCAGCACCATGCACGAGATGAGCATTAACGTGCAAAACGTCGTCAAGAACACGCAAGTTCAGGCTTCCAGCGTCGCGGAAACCTCCGCGTCCATCGATCAGATGGTCACCTCCATCCAGCGCGTTGCGGACACCGCCAAAGTTTTGTTGGACATCGCCAATCGTTCCCGCGAAGAAGTCAGCACCGGTATCCAGACCATGGAAAAGGCCACCGATGGCTTGAATCGTACCAACAAAGCTATCCAATCCTCCGCGGAAATCATCAACGTCCTTGGCCACCGCGCCGACGATATCGGCAAAATCATCGAAGTCATTGATGATCTTGCGGAACAAACCAATCTTCTCGCCCTCAACGCGGCCATTGAAGCCGCACGCGCCGGCGAACATGGCCTCGGTTTTGCCGTCGTCGCCGACGAAGTTCGCAAGCTCGCGGAAAAGTCCACGCAATCCACCAAGGAAATCGCCGACCTCATTCAAAGCATCCAGCGCGAAGCTCGCCAGGCGGTCGAAAATATGGACCGCAGCACGCGCATCGTTGAAGAAGGCCTCAACCTCGGCAACGACCTCGGCACCGCCCTGCACAAGATTTCCAACGTAGTCACTGAGGTGTACAAATTCTCGCAGGAAATTGGCGCCGCGACCGCCGAGCAGTCCGTCGGCTCTTCGCAAATCGCCAAAGCTACTGGCCGCCTGACCGAAATTACTCAGGAAATTAATTCTGCCGTCGAAGAACAAGCTTCCGGAGCGCAAGCTGTAGTCCGCGCTATGGACAAGATGCGCGAACTCGTGCAGCAATCCGCTTCCAGCTCCACGGAACTCTCTGCGGCCGCCGAGCAGATGCTCAAACTTTCCCGTAACCTTCTAGACAGCATGGATCGCTTCGTGCTCGATCGTGCCGCTGCTCCTCGCGGCAGCAAGTATTCCGATCAGCGCGGCAGCCGTCGTACCGCTGGTCCCTCTGCGGCGCAAGAACTCGAATACGCGGAATTGGCGCGCACGTGACGGCTCGGAGAACCGTGGATAAAGACCTCCAAGTCGTCGGCTTTCGCATCGGCACGGAAACCTACGGTGTCCGCATCGGTTCCGTGCGCGAAATTGTGCGTGTCCCGGAAATCACTAGCGTGCCCAGCGCGCCGGACCTCATTGAAGGGGTCATTAACCTCCGCGGAAAAATCATTCCGGTAATGGATTTGCGTAAGCGTTTTGGACAGACGGAAATTCTACCGGACAAAAAGAATCGCATTCTCGTTGTGGAACTGGACAACAAGTTGCTCGGCTTGATCGTCAACGCCGCTTCTGAAGTCCTGAAAATCTCCCCCGCCGATATCGAAGCCCCCAGCTCGGTCTTCGCCGAAGGCGAGTCCAGTTACGTCGTCGGTGTCGGAAAGCTGAAAGGCCGCCTCATCATTCTTCTCGATATCACACGGCTCTTGCATCGCCCGGAATACAAACGTCTCGAGGAGGTTGCCGAGCCCGTCGCCGCTGCTCGCTAAAGCCGGTTCCCTAGTTCTCGGGAACATACGCTCCGCCTGCGCATTTGCTCGCCAAACAATATGGCAACACTCACCATCCCGATTCAGCTCACCGAACCCGAGCTCAAGCTGTTGCAGACGCTCGTTTATCAGGAATGCGGCATGTTCTTTGATGAACGCCGCTCCCATTTTTTAAAAGACCGCTTACAGCGGCGGCTGAAAGTCTGCCAGCTCGATTCCTTCTACAGCTACTATCGCTTGCTAACCAGCCGCGAAGGAAAAGCGGAACTCGCGCTACTACTCGAGAATCTCACCGTCAACGAGACTAGCTTCTTTCGCAATCGCCCGCAGCTCGATCTACTGCAGAAAACGGTTCTCGAAGACCTGCTGAAGAAAAAGCAGGAGCGCCGCGATTTCACCTTGCGCGTGTGGAGCGCCGGTTGTTCTTCCGGCCAAGAACCCTATTCCGTTGCCATGCTCATCAGCGATGCCCTCGCTTACTACTATTTGCGCAATCCGCTGCCCTTTGAAATGCCCACCCCCAAGCCGATCATTCCGCCGCCCTGGAAGCTGGAAATGGTCGCTTCGGACATCAGCTACGGCATCTTGCGCGTCGGCCAGCAGGGGGCCTATACCGAACAGCAGATGGAACCCGTTGACTACACCACGCGTCTGCGCTATTTCGAAAAATCCGGCGACAAGTACGTCGTCAAACCGCAATTACGAGAGCTCGTTCAGTTCGATTTTCACAATCTTAAGACCGAATTCCTGCCGCGCCGCAACGACATCATCCTTTGCCGCAACGTCATGATCTATTTTGATGAAGCCGAACAAAAACGCCTTATCGACAAATTCTGGAATTGCTTGAATCCCGGCGGCTATCTTTTTGTAGGCCACGCAGAAAGTCTTTTCGGGCTCACGCAGAAATTCCGCATGGTGCATGAAAATAACGGCACTGCGTATCAGCGCGTCGAGGCGGCCACGTGAACTATTTCCCCGAGGATCGTGGGGCGGAACTCCGCGCGTTGTTCTTTGAAAGCGCCGCGGAAATTCTCCAGGCTCTCAATGAGGCTGGCCTCGAACTCGAAGCTCGTCCCACCGACGAAGAGGTGCTGCGCCGCGTGCGACGCTCCGTGCACACCTTAAAAGGTGACTCCGCGGCGTGTGGCTTCCACCAAATCAGTGATTTTGCTCATGAGATCGAAGATATTCTTACGCCGCAAGTGGCTCTGGCGCACGGCGCAAAGCTTGCCGAAGTGGTACTGGCCGTCGCCGATTCTTTCGAAGGACTCCTGCGCGCCTCTCAAAACAATACCGAGCCGCCTTCCCTCGAACTTCTGCGCCAGCGCGCTCGCGAATTGACGGTAGCTCCCGCGAATGCGGCAAAGAGCGATACTCCGCAACCAGCGCTCGCCGCGAAATTTGCCTGGACGGAATACGAACAACTCATGATCGCCGAAGCGCAGCATCGCGGCGAGCCCGTGTACAACATCGCTTTGCGCGTTGCTCCCGATAGCTTCATGCGCGCCGCTGCATTCCAGTTAATTCGCAATGTCCTGCACGCCACTGGCACGGTCATCGCGTTGCGCCCAGAAGACAACGCGGCCGCTGCTTCGGTCGAGATCGTCGAAGCCGCGCTGGCCACCCAACAATCCGTGGAAGCCATCGCCGCGCGCTGCAAAATTCCGTCCGTGGTATCGGAAATTAGCGTCGAACAAGCCGCCGCACCCGAAACGCCCGAGCACGAACTGCTCGCCGACTTGCTGGAAGCGCAAGCCGCCGCCACCGCGGTGCCCGCGCTGGAATCAGAAACCGCAGATGCCTCCGCGCAACCGGTCGGCGCAGGCGCCGCGGTCGCTGCGGTTGCCGAGAGCACTCTCCGCGTGGACTCGTCCCGCATCGACGCGGTAATGAATCTCGTGGGCGAACTCATCATCGGCAAGTCCATGCTGCATCGCGCCCTCGCGGAAATCGAGCAGCGCCATGCCCGCGACCCGGTGCGTGCCAAGCTCGCCGATGCTGTTTCATTTCAAACGCGCGTTCTCGATGAGTTGCACAAATGCGTGCTCAAAATTCGCATGGTGCCCGTCGAACAACTCTTCCGGCGCTTTCCTCGCGTCGTGCGCGACGTCGCCAAACAATGCGGTAAAGACGTGGCCCTCGAACTGGCCGGCGAGAACACTGACCTCGACAAAGGCATTCTCGACGCCCTCGCCGAGCCGCTTATGCATCTCGTCCGCAACGCCGTCGACCACGGCATCGAGCCTGCCGACGAACGCGTCGCTGCCGGCAAGCCTGCTCGCGGGACGCTGCACCTCAACGCTTACCACCAAGGAACGCAGGTCGTCATCGAAGTGCGCGATGACGGCAAAGGCATCGATTTACCGCGCGTCCGCGCGCAGGCCGTAGAAAAAGGTCTGCTGAAGGCGGAGGAGGCTGCGCGCCTTACCGAACAAGACGCTTTGAATTTGATTTTCGAGTCCGGTTTTAGCACCGCCGCCGAAGTCACTTCCGTTTCCGGACGTGGCGTGGGCATGGACGTCGTCCGCACCGTCCTCGATCGTCTAAAAGGTACGGTGAACGTCTCCACGCAAAAAGGTCTCGGCACCACCATCCAACTTCGCGCGCCCCTTACGCTCGCCAGTATTCAAACCTTGCTCTTCCGCGTGGGCGGCCGGCTTTTTGCGATTCCGCTCTCCTCGGTGGTCGAAATCACTCGGGTCGACGATCAAGACATCAGCCGCGTGGATCGTCGCGAGGTGCTTCGCCTTCGTGAACAGATTCTTTCTCTTATTCGGCTCGATCATCTTGCCAAGATTCACGCCGTGGTGCCGCCAGCCGGCAAGAAACGCAAAAATTTCGTAATCGTTATCGGCGCCGCCGAAAAACGTTTTGGGCTGGTCGTCGATAGTTTGGTGGGAGAAGAAGAGTTGGTTATCAAGGCCCTGCCCACGGAAATCATTTCCAGTGATCTCGTCAGCGGCGCTTCCATTCTCGGCGACGGTACCGTAGTCCTTATTCTCAACGTGCCTGCCGTGCTTTCGCGGCTGAATCGCACTTCCCCTCTCGGAGCCATCGCATGAGCGAACGGATTCGCGTTCTCGTCATTGATGATTCGGCGTTGATGCGCAAGCTTATTCCGTCCATCCTCGCTCGCGATCCTTCCATCGAAGTCGTTGGTACGGCCATGGACGGTTCGTTCGCGCTGAAAAAGATCGAGGAGCTGCGTCCCGACGTAGTTACTCTGGACTTGCAAATGCCCCGCATGGACGGCCTCGAAACTCTGCGCATGATCATGCGCCGTGCTCCCATGCCAGTCATCGTGCTGAGCACGCCGCCCACGGAGGGCGCGACCTTTACGCTTAAAGCTCTGGCTCTCGGCGCCGTGGACTTTATCGCCAAGCCTAGCAGCGCGCTCTCCGGCAATCTCGATTCCATCGCCGAGCCGCTCATCAGCATGATCAAGGTTGCCAAGCGCGCCTCGGTCCGCAAACTTCCCGCCGAGGAAGTCGTCGAAAGTCCACTCGCCGTCAAGAAGGCCAACCGCGCCGCTTTGCCTCCCAAACGCATCGTCGCCATCGGCGTTTCTACTGGCGGTCCAAACGCCTTGCAATTTCTTCTTTCGCAGATTCCCGCTGATTTTTCTTCCGCCATTGTCATTGTTCAGCATATGCCGGAAGGCTTCACGGATATGTTCGCGCGCCGTCTGGACCAGTGTTCGCCGCTTTTCGTGCAGGAAGCGCGTTCCGGAGACTTGCTGCTCGCCGGACGTGTACTTGTTTGCCCCGGCAACCGCCACATCACCGTTCGCCGCATGCCGCGTGGCGATATGGTGGTGCTGTCCGACGCACCTCACGTCAATGGACATCGGCCCTCCGCGGATTTTCTGTTCCGCTCCGTGGCCCAAGAATTTGGACCCTCTTCGATCGGTGTAATCATGACCGGCATGGGTGAAGATGGGGCCGAAGGCCTCGGTTCCATTAAAACTGCTGGTGGTATGACCGTCGCGCAGAGTGAAGAATCCTGCGTGGTCGCCAGCATGCCGCGCGCCGCGATCAGCAAAGGTTATGTGGCGAAGATCATGCCCTTGGACGGTTTGGCTGCATTCTTAATTCAGCACGGCGGTCTCGATCGTTCCGCCGGCGAGAAGCTCGATCATCAGGAAAATCAGGACAAGAACGAAAAATTTGATAAGACGCCCGTTTCCTCGCAGCGCCGTTAAGGCGTCATGAGGAAGAGGAGAAGGTTATGCCACAGTTTGCGGCTCTACTAAGAAAAGACAATCGCCCGGTTCGTTACTTGGTTGTGGACGATTCTGTCTTCGCGCGCAAGAATCTCATGAAGATGATTGAGATGTTCGGCGGCGAAGTCGCCGGCGAGGCTGGCGACGGACTCACCGCCATCGCCGAGTTCAACCGCATCGCGCCTGACGTCGTGCTCATGGACATCACCATGCCGCAGATGGAAGGCATCGAGGCCGTCGAACGCATCGTTCGTCAGCATCCCGACGCGCGCATCATCATGGTCTCCAGCGTTGGCTACCAGGAGAATATTCTGGCCGCGCTGCAGAAAGGCGCGAAGCATTTCGTTCAGAAGCCGGTTAAACCGGAAGTTCTCTACGAAATCTTGCGCTACGTCTTGAGTGACGATCCTGCCGCCGCTGGCATTCCCGCCGGTCTGCCCGTGACTCTCGCCGGGGAGTCACGCTAATGCGCATGGAACTCATTCAGCCCTTCATCGACGCGGCGGATGCCGTGATCTCCGAATCCTTGCAGTCTCCAGCGACCATCGGCGATCTCTCCATGGACGAAAACGCCTATCGCCGCAAAGGCGTTGCCGCGCTCATTGCCATCAAAGGCGACATCGAAGGCCGCATCATTCTCGATCTTTCCCCTGAAGTAGCCGTGAAGATTGCCACGCAGCTAGCCGGCTCCGATGTTGCCGCCAGCGACCAAGTCGTCCGCGAAACGGTGTGCGAACTGGCCAACATGGTCATCGGCAATTCCGTTACTCTGCTCAACGATCAGGGTTTCCGTTTCAAAGTTTTTCCGCCGGAAATTCACATGAACGACGAAGGTCTGGTCAGCACTGCGGACACGGAAGCGTTGGTCATCTGCCTGGAGACGCCGTGTGGCGCTGTCTATCTGAACATCGCCATGCATTATCTCCATCGCCGACGCCGGGAAAGAGATGCCGCCGCCACCGTCAGTTAGCCCAATCCTGGGGAGGACCGCGGCTTTATCTCGATCCCGAGGAATGCTGCCACCCCAGCTTGCTTGCAGCGACTCGATTTCTGGTATGCAACTGCCAGGCGAGAAAATCGGAATCCTGCATTCAGAAATACCAATTCCCAGAAGTCGATTAATCCCCGAAATCGATCGGCGGTTTGATATACGCCGCACCGTGTCGGAACAACCCCGCCGAAGCAATCGGCGCCGAAAACACGATTCGTATTGGCACGAAGATTGCGCTGCTTCCTGGCGTGAACGGTACCGCCACTTCCACCCGCGTTCCTTCCGGATATTCATTGCGGCTGCGAAAGCTGATCCCGCCCTTCGACAAATCCTCGCACACCGCCACTTCCTCCTGAAATCCGCGCCGTCGAATGCATGCCAGCACTCGCGCTTTCACTCGCGTCCGCGTCCTTCTCGGCGCTAACCGTTCTTCCTCTTTTGCGAGCCTCGTTAGCGAACCCTCCGCCGCCTTCGCATCCGACACCGCCTCAATCCAGATCGCTGGTGAATCGCAAAGCTTGCAATGCCGCGCCACGCATTTCCGGATCTCAAACGATTTCACGTCGGCTTCATTCAAATAAACCACTTCGCGCCGCTGGCAGAAGCTGCATTCCATCAGCAGCCGCGCTAGCGCCTCTTCCGATTTGTGTGGGGCAGGGAAGTCGATATCCCAGAAGTCCATGCGCGGTTCCAGCAAGTGAATGGCGTAGATGAATCCTTCCGTATCGCGGTCGATTTCCGCCACGATGCGCGCTCGTGTGGACTTCCATTCATCTCCTTCGCTCTGCCGGCGCAGGATCATTTCCTGACCTACACTCAGACACTCTGGCAGCCGCAGCACTCCGCCATTGCGGCTCACTAGTACCGTCTGCGCCGTCTGTTTGATCGTCTCGCCGCCGCTCGAGAACCAAGACGCTTCCACGGACGTACGAAAGCTCACGCGGTCGCTCTGGCGATATCCATCTGTAGTCATGTTTGCAATGCCGCTAAATGCCTTACTTTCTGTAGGCTACCACGCAGGTAACGATGCTGGCCGCTATTTCGCGTTTGACTTGTCGTTCCCCGCAATATTGGGTCCGCGAAAAAACCCGTTTTGTGACACAGACCTGTCCCCTGTTATCCTTTCGGTTCACCTCCCAATTTTCCGCGTCGCTTCGGTTCCGCCTTCCGGGCACACTGGTATCACGAGATGTGCCTTTTTCACGTGGCATAACCGTCCAGGCATCCAGCCCAACATGAGCAACGTGATCTCCATGGAAGACCGAGTTTCCCATCGTCACCTGAGCGCAGAGGCGATTCGCGACCGCCGTTACGCTATCCGCTATCCTTTCGCCGCCGATGCCGAGTTGCTCGAACTCGCATCCGGCACACGAACCGACGGCGTAACCTCGGATCTCTCCCTCGGCGGGTGTTTCATATGCGCCAGCAAGCCGCTTCCCGTGAATTCCCGCGCCCGCGTAACGCTTAAGCGCAAAGGTCAAACCGTCGAAGCTTTTGGCGTTGTGCGCATCGTCAAGCCGCGCATCGGCATGGGCGTGGAATTTCTCGACGTCGATTCCCAGTACCTTGAAGTCCTGAATCGCTGGATCGAGCAACTCCGTCGCAGCCGCTAATCTCTAGCCCTTGAAAGGGACGATAACCGCGACTTGAGGAAGAACGTTTGTATTGCGAAGAGTCGCCAGAACACAGTCATACGCTGAACCGGGTGGTAAACCCAGATGGCTAATTCTCGCGGCGCTTGGTTTGAGGATTCATACTCAGGCCTGTAGCACTTTATTGGGAGGTGTGCGGTCATACGTCCCAGCAGACTAGCCGCCCGTGATTTTAATATTCGGACCGTACTTCGCAACTAGCTTCTTCGCGTAAACCAACTGCTGTTCAGCAAACGTAAGCGCGCTTCCCGCGATTCCGACGGTTTGATTCGTCGGGTCCGCGAGAAAAAGTTCAGCCTCCCGGAGATTATTTTTCGGCATGGACAGGAAATAATCCCGCGCTTCGGGATTGACAATGGTCTGGTCCAGTTCGGAGATGAGGTTTTTCATTGCATCAACTCTGAGTTTGAAGTCTTGCAAATACTTGTTGTCGGGCATGATGGATTCCTTCTGTTCGGTATTCGGCCAGCAAATTATTCTTGTTTTTCAAGCGTTGGGTTTAGCGTCGTCGCCCCGGTCCCAAAGTAACGGTGCGTCCTTTCACTATATTCAATCTGAGTTGTTCGGTGCACTCGGCGATTTCGTCGTCTAGCTTTTTTATCTCTTGTCCCATGCGGGCATTAGTCGGCGTGGCTTCAAACTGTTTGAACAGCCAATCACGCGTGGATGTTAATCCGTCACGTTTCCCGTTCCAATCAACTTCTGTCATTTGCTTCACCTGCGCTAAGTATGCGCTTTGGACGAAGCGTTGACACGTTTATGCGGGCGCGTCTATTCCACCGTGCGAGCATTCGTACTTCTCCCTTCAAACTAAATTTATGGAGGTAGTGGCGGGACTCGAACCCGCTAAGATTGGTTTTGCAGACCAACGCCTCGACCACTTCGGCATCACCACCAAAATCTATACCTGATTTTATACCTAAGAGTTGTATCCAAACTGCCCCCGCAACGCCTATTTACCCCTAATCTGGTCTCCGTATCCTATTGAAACCACGTAACGTCTGGGTTTTCATCGGGTTTTCGAGACCCTCGCCTTATCACTTGGCTCCCGCGCCTCAGTACAAAATCATCAAAGCAGTTTCACTTCCGCCTCAACAAACAAAAAACCCACGACCGTTTGCTCGTGGGCGCCAGAAAATTCGAGCTGTATTTCAAAAATTTATCAGCTCGCATCCTCCCGCCCGCACCCGCAACAACCCGTAGAGCGACAGTCCGCCGCAAAGATCCGCCCCGAAATTGTACGCAACATCACCATTTGCCAAAGTTACCGCGTGCCGCCACACAAGTCAATCCTCACTTTTCCGTCCTTCATACTCCCCAAACAGCTTCACCGGGTTCCAAGGCGAACGCTCCTATTGTTTCGTCTCCAGCGGATGCTTGCTCTTCTCATAAAACTCGTTCTGCAATCGCAGGCTGGTATCATCAGCTTTCACTGCGCGGATTGCCTCCACGATGGTGCCAATCCACGTCTTCATGTCTGCCTCGCCGAGCTCTTTGCTGGCTAGTCCGCCATCTCCCGAGTAATGGTCCGGAAATTTTGCGTACCACCAAATCCCCGCATACACCGTTTCCGGAAGATGCACACGATCCAAATCCGCTCCAGATTCCTGCTTCGCGCGGTCCACATGCACCAGGTCCGGCCGCGCCACCATCATTTTTGAAGTCTCCGACTGTCCCGCATGCATGTCCAGCTTATCTGTATGCAATGGATTGTTCACCGCGTTCGATCCGCCCCACTGGATGTACACCACGTAATCGTGCGGGTGATCCAATTGCGTTTGCGCGAAGTAGGGAAGCAGACTCTCATTCCCTCCGTGTCCGTTTACAATCAAAATTTTCTTGCATCCATTTCGTGCCATCTCGTCGGTGGTCTCTTGCAGCAGCGCCAATTGTATCTCCCGGCTGTAAGCCATGGTCCCCGGCTCGTGTTTCGCCTCCGAAATCTGTCCAAAATAATATTCCGGAAACACCAGCGCATACTCTTCCGCCGCCGCATGCAGCGCCGCATATCGCACATCCAGCAAATCCGTTCCCAGCGGCAAATGCGCTCCATGCTTTTCCAGTATCCCAAACGGCAGCAAACACGTGGCCTTCGCCTGCGCAACCGCGTCGCGAAAATCCGGACCCGTCAATTCTTCCCAATGCGTGGAGAGTTTCTGCGCCCGCAAACTCCCCGCGCCGCTCAACGCCGCGATCAGCATCACCAGCAGACTTGCCATCCGTTTGGTCATCCCCATTCTCCTGTAGTTCTCGTCCGCAGATTCTATCGCGCATTTGCGCCTTGTCGCTCTCCAAAAAAGCCCGCCCTGGCAAATCTCACCAGCCTCGGACAAACGTTGGCGCAAAGTTTGTTGGTAATTTTGTTGCTAGCGCCTCAGATGCCGCCAGTTTCCATCCTCGCACAACCTACCGCTTTGCCTCGAAAACGTAGTTTCGTCTGTAATAAGCTGGTATTTGCATTATGTCCGTTGCGAACTCCAGCCCGCTGCGGCCACTCTGGCGCCTCCTAGCTTTCTCTTTCTTGTCCACCATCTCTCTGTTCGCGCAAAGTAACTCGGGCGAACTCCGCCTCAAGGTCACCGATCCTGCCGGACTCGACCTCAAAATTTCCGTGACCCTGATCTGTGACGCGACCCACTTCCGTGCCCACTATGATTCGGACTCCAACGGCTACGTCATCGCCAAGCACCTACCCTTCGGTCGGTATCGTCTGCAAATCGTTGGCGAAGGCTTCGCACCGAAAGACGACTCCATCGAAATCCGTTCCGCCATTCCAACCGAATACACTGCCAAACTGACCATCGCCTCTCCGAGCACTTCCGTAGTCGTCCACGATCAAGACACCCTCATCGATCCTTATGTCTCTGGCTCTATCAATCGCATCGGCCCCGATACCATCGAAAATCGCGCCACCTCGTTGCCCGGCCGCTCGCTCGTCGACCTTGTTAATTCCCAGCCCGGCTGGATCTTTGAAGGCAGTGCCGTCCTCCACCCCCGCGGCTCCGAGTATCAAACTCAATTCGTCGTCGATGGCGTTCCTCTCACCGATAACCGCTCTCCCGGCTTCGGCGTAGAAATCGAAGGCGACGACGTGCAATCCCTCACCATTTACACTGCCGGCTTTCCCGCCGAGTACGGTCGCAAATTGGGTGGCGTCATCGAAGTCGAAACCGCGCGCGACAATCGCCAGGGCTTCCACGGCAAATTCGTCGCTTCCGGCGGCAGCTTTGCCACTGCCGACGGCTATTTCCTTGGACAATATACCTGGGATAAAAACCTTCTCGCTGTTACCGTCGACGGCTCCGCCACCGATCGCTATCTCAACCCTCCCGTCCTGCAGAATTTCACGAACACCGGCACCAACTCCGATTACTCCATTCGTTACGAGCGCGATCTCTCGAACAAAGACCGCATCAGCTTTTTAATCCGCCACGGCCTTTCGCGCTTCGAAATCCCCAACGAACTCGTCCAACAGACCGCCGGGCAGCGCCAGGATCGGGATATTTTCGAAACCCTCGGCCTCGCCTCCTACCAGCACACCTTTTCCTCCAACATCCTCGCCGATTTCCGCGCCATGGTCCGCGACGATTCGCAATCTCTCAACTCCAACCCGCTTTCCACTCCCATCATCGCTTTTCAAAGTCGCGGCTTCCGCGAATCCTACGTCAAATCTGCTCTCTCGATCCACCGCGGCCGCCAGGAATGGAAAACCGGCGTGGAAGTCGACTCCACTCGCATCCACGAATCTTTCCGCTATAACATCACCGATCCCGCGCAGTTTGATCCTCTCAGTCCCGTCAATTTCACCTTTCCAGAACACGATGCCTGGGATCTCGAACAATCCGCGTTCGTCCAGGACGAGATTCGTCTCGGCAAATGGACCGCCAGCGCCGGTCTCCGCTGGGACCATTACCAACTCCTCGTCAACAACAACGCTTTCAGCCCGCGCCTCGCCCTCGCCCGTTTTTTTCCGTCCGCGAATCTTGTTCTCCACGCTTCTTACGATCGCGTTTTTCAAACTCCTTTTTTTGAGAATATTCTTCTCTCCAGTTCACCCCTGCTTGCTTCTCTCAATCCCAATTTTCTCCGCCTCCCGGTACAGCCTTCGCATGGCAACTATTTCGAACTCGGCGCGACGAAGAGTCTCTTAGACTCCGTTAAGTTCGACCTTAACGTCTTCGACCGTCACGTAAACAATTTTCTCGACGACGACCAGCTCCTCGACACCGGCATCAGCTTCCCCATCACTTTCGCCAAAGCCCAGCTTTACGGCGCCGAAGCAAAAATAGAGCTTCCGCACTGGCATCATTGGAACGCCTTCCTCAGCTACTCGTATATTGTTGGATCGGTTTCTTTCCCAGTTACCGGAGGGTTATTTCTTGGCCAGGACGCCACGGCCGCGCGATCTTCCGTTGGCCGCTTCTGGGACTCGCAAGACCAGCGCAATTCCCTACGCGCACGCGCGCGCTATGATTTCACCGCTCGCTGGTGGGCCGCCATCGGCGCCGATTATGGCAGTGGTTTGCCCACCCAATTCGACAGCTCTCAGCCTAACGCCATCGCTAATGCCATCGCCGAATACGGACAGCAGGTCGTCGATCGCGTTAACTTCGCACGCGATCGCGTAAAACCAAATCTTTCCATCGATCTTTCCGTCGGTGCCGAATTCTATAAATCAGACAAGCTCGCCGTCCACGCGCAAGCCGACGTCATTAACCTCAACAACCGCCTAAATCTTATCGACTTCGCCGGCCTTTTCTCCGGCAACGCCATCGCCCCACCCCGCAGTTACGCCCTTCGCTTCACTACCACCTTCTAACCAGAAAATCTAAGCAGAAAGAATGTCATCGCGAGCAGCGAGGGATCTGCTTTCTGCAGCTGTTACGGGATGCGTCCGCACAGGACCCTTCTGACCCTCTAACGATGGCGACCACCCAAAACCGACTTCACGCCAATCCGCACGCCGCCCGCGCGTTCGCCACCACCGTCGTCAAATCGTCGCCCTTTCCAAACACTGCGGTTACTCCGCAAGACAACGCCTCTTTCTCAACGTACGAATTATAATCCGCGGTAAACAGAAAAATCGGCAGCTCCAGCATCACCGCCTTCAGTCGCGACGCCAGTTGCAATCCATTCATCGCCGGCATCGACGAATCCACGATCACCAAATTTGGTGAATGCCGTTTGGCCTTGGCAATCGCCTCCGCGCCATTGCCCGCTTCCACACAGTCATCAAATCCACTTCGTTGATCAAACAAATCACACAGAATCTTGCGGAAAGATCGGTCGTCGTCGACGACCAACACAGTACACATAGTAGTTCCCCTTAATTGCGGCCAGAATTTCGAGAGAGGTGATACCCTGCGGCACGAACCCTCCGCAGCGCGGACCGGAGGTCCCTGCAGCAATCTTTAAATTTTCAGCGCGCACCGCGCAATACCGTGGTATACGTACCGTAAACGTTACGATCACATACTATTTAACATTTGTGACAACTCGCATGCTCCGCGTTCTCCGAAGCCGACGCACTCGGCTTGGGTTTCACCGTCCGCACCGCGCGGAAACGCACCGCGCCAACATCATGCGCAAACGCGGCGTCCGCTCGGTCTCCGGGCTTATTCGGGTACGCCACCCGCAACGACATCATCTCTTCCTGATTCTTGCTGAGTAACATTGACTTCGCTTTCCATACGGCGCTATCATCGCCACCGTTCCAGGGACCAGCCCGCTGTCTACTCGCTAGAAGGGGTGCGCCATGGTAAAACCCACCGGCTTAGTCAGTTCCGTTCTTTCGCGTAAAAACTCTGGAGTGTGGAGCGTATCTCCGGAACACACCGTTTACGAAGCCATCGAAAAAATGGCTGAAAAAGGTGTCGGCGCTTTACTGGTGATGACTGGCGACCGCCTCGAAGGCATCCTCTCCGAACGGGATTACGCCCGCAAAGTGATCCTGCAAGGTCGCGCCTCGAAGACTACCTTGGTCAAAGAAATCATGAGCAGTCCCGTCATGTTCGTCACGCCGGAGCAAACCGTCGACGAATGCATGTCCATCCTCACCAATAATCGCATCCGCCACCTCCCAGTGATGCAAAATCATCGGGTCGTCGGCGTCCTGTCCATCGGCGATCTAGTGAAGTGGATTGTCTCCGAGCATGAAGCGACCATCGAAACCTTGCATCAATACATCTCGGCAAGCTATCCGGGATAGCCGCCGCCTATTTTCTATGGAGTCCGCCGAAGCGGTCAGTGTTCGCCGCCTGCGCAAACTCTTCGGCTAACCACCGCGCGCTAGTGGATAAACGTCAATCCGTTCGGAATAAATTGCGGAAACACATAGGCATACAGCATCACGATCACGCCCACAATCGCTGCCAACGCCACGGAATGCCAGAACACAAACCGGAAAATTCCGCCTTCATTTCCCACCTGATTCGTCGCCGCCGTTGCGATGCAAATGGACTGCGCATCAATCATCTTGCCCATCACGCCGCCCGCGCTGTTCGTCGCGCACATCAATATCGGGCTCAAATTCAATTGCTGCGCCGTAATCTTCTGCAATCCACCAAATAAAACATTCGACGATGTATCACTGCCCGTCAGCGCCACGCCCAGCCATCCGATGTACGATCCGAAAAATGGAAATAGCCAGCCCGTTCGCGTAAACGCCAGTCCGAGCACCGCGTCCATTCCCGAATATCTCGTCACGTAGCCTAATCCCAGCATGCACGCCATCGCGATCACCGCAAACCTCATCCGGTAGACGGTCCGTCCAAAGATCTTAAACATCGCGCCTGGACGTAGTCCCAGCAACACCCCCGCGAGCAGCGCCGCCAGAAAACATCCCGTTCCCGTGGCCGTCAACCAATTGAAATCAAATTTCGCATTTTCCGCCGTCGGCTTTGCCACCACCGGCTGCGCGCGAAACACCGCTTTGTGCAAATACGGCACTTCCCATCCGCCGCTCTTGAAAGCCGGCGTAGTCGCTTTCCCCATCGCCGTCTTTACGCTCGGCAACCCCCACATCAAAACAAACACCGAGAGCACCGCAAATGGCAGCCAAGCCTTGGCAATCTGCGCTCCCGTGTAATGCTTCACCACTTCCTTTCTCTCGAGCTTCGCTGCATCCTCTTCCCGTTCGTCCTCAAATCTCCAAATCTTCTTCGGCTTCCAAACTCGCAAAAACGCCAGCGTCACCACCATGGACACCACTCCCGCCATGATGTCCACCAGGTTGCTGTCCATATGATTCGACCAGAAATATTGCATCCCCGCGAACGAAAGCCCCACCACCAGAATCGCCGGCAGCACCTCAAATGTCTCCGACCAGCTCACCATCGCGCGCACCAGCCAGAACGGCACAATGACCGCGGTGAAGGGAAGAATCCGCCCAATCATGGCGTTCAGATCGCTCTCCGGCAGCGCCGTCACCGCCGCCAAGGCGTGCACCGGCGTGCCAATCGCGCCCCACGCCACCGGTGCCGTATTGGCAATCAGATTCAACGCGGCCGCGTGAAAAGGCTTAAACCCCAGCCCGATCATGAACGCCCCGGCGATTGCCACCGGCGTCCCAAATCCCGCCGCCCCTTCGATAAACGCACCAAAACAAAAGGCAATCAGCAACAGTTGCAATCGCCGGTCCGCGGTAATTCCCGCCACCGAATGTTTCATGATCTCAAACTGGCCGGTCGCCACCGTGATGTCGTACAAATACACCGCGGCCACCACGATCCACACGATCTTTAATAAGCCGTACGCCATGCCGTACCCAAAGCTCACCGTCGCCAGTTGCACCGGCATGTGAAACACAAATATCGCGCACAAAATCGCCGTCGCCGCTCCGGCTACAGCGCACAAATGCGCTCGCACCTTGAATCCCGCGAGCAGTCCGAGCAGCACCAGCACGGGCAGCGCCGCCACAATCGTCGACAGCCACCAATGTCCCAGCGGATCGTAAACTTGCGTCCAAGTCACAGCGTTCCTCCAAGAATGTGCTGCCTTTTGCGCCGCAGGGGTACACCTGCTGGGGCTTGGCTGGCTGCGCCTTGATCGGCGCGCCCGCGACGTCGCACATGCGCACACCCGCACCCGCAAGCCCTTGTGTCGTGCTGCTGAATACTTCCTCCCGCCACCCTTGTCAAGCAATAACTCTGGAGCGTGAACCGCTGCTTACCAGCTAGGCCCCATCACCAAGATGCATCGGCGCACCGTTCTCGCAATCCCGCAGTCGTCCGCACATGACTGGACGGAAAGAGAACCCACACGAAATCGCTTGTGAATTCGCGGCTCGCCGCGAATTCACAAGCACGCAAACTGTGGTGACGCACTCTCGGGATGTCGCAGAAAACGGGGACCGCTCATGGGGGAGCGGCGGCATCCGCGCCGCCAGCCTGCGCGGTTCGCCACGCGATTCAGCTGGCTCCAGGAGTCTCCGTCACAGGCGCAGGAAGGTTCGGTGGCGCTGGCGAGGCGCGCTTCTCGGTCGGGGTCGCAGGCGGCGCATCTGGTTTGCCAAAGATTTTCGCGACCAGCAGCAGCGCCGCGAACGTTACGGCCAGCATCGCGAATTGCCTCCAGCCATAAAGACGCGGATCGCTGCCCATCCAGCCTAACGCGATGAAGCAGAACACAAAGTGTGTCACGAACACTTGCAGCGACGCCTGACCCAGCAGAACCAACGGCCGCACCGCCAGCGGCCTCAGCAGCGCCTGAAAACGCACCAGCACCGCGGTGATGGATGCGAAATCGAGCAAACGCAGCGCGCCCAAATGCCACTTATCAAAGACGATCGCATACGGCGCAAGATTCACGACGCCGTAAATTTCCGCGTAACGCACGGCCAGCAACGCCGCCACGATTGCTGCGCACGGAATCCAAACGCGCTGTGCCCACTCTTCGACGCGCAAATCGCCCTTGGCCCAGCGCGCCCCGCACCACAAGCCAATGATCCACATAAATTGCCAAGCCCACAGATTGAATGCGCCCATTTCGCTCAGCGGAATGGCCAGGTGAAAGTGGTGTGTCGCAAATCCGTAAAGTCCTTGGCGCAGACCGAATTGCGCCAGGAACCAGATGATGAAGCCGCAGGCGAGCAAAATGCGCCAGCCGAACTTGTCCGCGAGCAGCAGCGCAAGCGGCGAGAGCAGCAAGAAGATGAGGTACAGGGGAATGATGTCCAGCAAAGGAGGTCGATAGATCAGCAGCAAAGCATCGGTGATCGCGCGCGCGCGGCCCGCAGAAAAGTAGAAGTCCAACAAATAATAGAGCGCTTGGTGATGGCCATTGACGGCAAAACGCGCCGCGATCAGGAACGCGCCAAAGAGCAGCGCCACGTGATACTGGTACAGCCGCAGGGTGCGGCCAAGCAGTTTGGACGCCATGACCACCGGGCCGCTGCGTTCGAGCAGCCGTTCGTAAATGAAGCCCGTGAAGAGCGCGCTAAGGAAAATGAAGCCTTCGGAAGCGGAGATGTAGCCAAAGGGCTGGTTGACCCACGGCGTCAGCATCGTGGGCATGTGCGTCAGCGTCATCCAGACCAGCATCAGGCCGCGGGCGGCGTCGATTTCGATGCGGCGTTGCATCTGGTTCTTCGAGCAGTGCCATCTCCCGTCACCGATTGGACGCGGCTGAAGGCTGCCTGGTTCCGCGGCTTATCCGCGACAAAGAATATCTCGGTGAATTCAAGAATTTTTGCCCGGAGATCATGTAATAGGAATGCGTTGGGGCGTTTCTGGAAATTTTAGGCAGAGCGGGCTTCCTCTTTGGACATCTCGCAACAAGTGCTTCGAGGCACGCAGCGGCTCCGCAGTACTCTGGAACAGATCGGTCCCCCAAGCGGCACAGCTCGGAAGATCGGGGACACCAAGGCCAAGCAATGTCACTGAGAATCATGGTGGTCGACGACGAACAAGGGAGCCAGACACTCGTGAAGTGTCTCTCTGAGCCCTTAGGACACACGGTATTCGCGTACGATGATGCCCACAAGGCTGGGCATCGCGCGGAAGAGCAACGCTTCGATGCAGTGTTCGTGGGCATGGGTTCCCCGCAAATAGACGGAATTGAGCTGGCCCGCCGAATCCGCAACTCAGACCCGAACCGCGAGACGACCATCGTTATGCTCAGCGCCACGGGGGACATCGACAGCTTGCGGACGGCCTTCGGCGAAGGCGCCAACTTCGTTCTTACCAAGCCAATCACCGCGCGGCACCTTGGTCCGATGTTGGCCGCCATGGATTCTGACAACTGGAAAGTGAAAAGGCACTCAGCCCGGCTACCGCTGTTTACGGACGTCATCTGTACGTGGGATGGGCAGCAGGTTTCCTTGCGAAGTTTGAACATCAGTGAAGCCGGTATGCTGCTGCAACCCGCGGTGGAGCGAGCAGTTGGGCAGGAAGTTGCGTTGGCGTTCAAGCTCGCGGATGCCCAGGCCCCATTGAACATCGTCGCTCGGGTCGCGCGCAAAGAAGGAACGCAAAGTATGGGCGTCGAATTTATCGGCTTGGCATTCGAGGAGTCAAACGCGATTCAGCTTTACGTGATGGGCCGTTTGAAAAGTTTGTCCCCACCAAGAAAGCCGACAGACATCGGAACGCCCAGGCTGGCCCCTCGTTAAGCTGAATCGGGAAGTCCGGGCGGTTTTTACCGTCTTGCTCCTCGCGCAAGTCTCGTTTCCGGGAAAAAATGATAAGAGATCGAGTTTTCAGCAGCTCGAGCGGGGCGTGGAGTTTCCGTCCAATGGGCAGGGATGCTGCTCAACCCGGCGATAATCCCATTCGCTTCAATGCGTTGATTCCTGACGAGGCGGGATGGTACGCTTGAAAGGTTAAACGCTCAGTATTTTCGCGCCCTTTTTGCGTATGGGCGGAGCGTATCTTATAACTACGAACTGTGTACGGGCATGTCCGTGTGAAGTCATGACTTTGGCCGAGGCCGAAGGCAAGATAAGTGCGACAACCCCAGAGGAGCGTTCGACTTGAGCGAAGCACTAAGAAATTTTCTGTTTACCTCCGAATCCGTGACCGAAGGTCATCCGGACAAAATTGCCGATCAGATTTCTGATGCGGTGCTCGATGAAGTGATGAAGGTGGATCCCAAGGGGCGCGTGGCGTGCGAAACCCTGGTGACCACGGGCTTGGCGGTGGTAGCGGGGGAAATTACCACTACGGCGCACGTCGATTACGATGAGCTGGTGCGTGAGACGATTCGCAACGTGGGCTACGACGATGCGACGTATGGCTACGATGGGTACACCTGCGCGGTCATGTGCACCGTGAAACGGCAGTCCCCGGATATCGCCATGGGTGTGGATACCGGCGGCGCGGGCGACCAAGGTTTGATGTTTGGCTTTGCCTGTGATGAGACGGAAGAGTTGATGCCCATGCCGATTCAATTGGCGCACCGCTTGACGCAACGCCTCTCGGAAGTCCGTAAGAGCAAAAAAGTTGATTTTCTCCGTCCTGATGGAAAATCCCAAGTCAGCATTGAATACAAAAATGGTCGTCCCGTGCGCGTGGATACCGTGGTAATTTCCACGCAGCATAGCGAGAAGGTTTCCAACGCGGATTTGCGCGACGCGATCATGGAGCACGTGATCAAGCCGATCGTGCCCGCGAGGATGCTGGACGCGAAAACGAAATACCACATCAATCCGACGGGACGTTTTGTGATTGGCGGCCCGATGGGCGATGCCGGTTTGACGGGCCGCAAGATTATTGTAGATACCTACGGCGGATACTCGCGGCACGGCGGCGGAGCTTTCTCTGGAAAAGATCCATCGAAAGTCGACCGTTCCGCTTGCTACCTGGCCCGCTACATTGCGAAAAACGTGGTAGCAGCGGGACTCGCGACCAAGGCAGAAGTGCAATTGGCGTACGCGATTGGTGTCGCCGAGCCGGTTTCCGTAATGGTCGATACCTTTGGCACTGCGACCGTCGAAGAAGAGCGGATTACCTCGCTGGTGCGCGAGAATTTCTTGCTGACGCCCAAGGGAATTATCGAAGCGCTGGATTTGCGGCGCCCGATTTATAAACCGACGGCTGCGTACGGACATTTTGGACGCACGGGTCCGGGTTTCACCTGGGAGCGCACGGACCGCGCGGAAGCTTTGCGCAAGGCGGCGGGATTGGGTGCGCCGACGCAAACCGCCGCGGCGGAAGTGGCGGCGCGACGCTAGCTGAATTTTTAAATGCCGCCCGGACGGCAATTTGCACCAGGCGGTTGCCTGTTTGATTTGTCTACCCGCGAACACGGTTCGCGCAAATTCGAGGAGCAACTAGATGGCGACAGCAGAAATGAAAAAAGGCGACGTAAAGGATTTGGCGCTGGCGGATGCCGGCAAGCGCAAGATTGAATGGGCCGGGCAGCAGATGCCGGTTCTCGAATCGATCCGCAAGCGCTTTGTGAAAGAGCAGCCGTTGAAAGGCTTGCGCGTTTCTGCTTGTTTGCACGTGACCAGCGAGACGGCCAACTTGATGATCGCATTGCGTGATGGCGGCGCAGATGCGGTGTTGTGCGCTTCGAATCCGCTCTCCACGCAGGACGAGGTGGCGGCATCGCTGAATCGCGACTACAACATTCCCACGTACGCGATTAAGGGCGAAGACAACGACACCTACTACACGCATTTGCGCGCGGCGCTGGATCACAAACCGCAATTCACGATGGATGATGGCGCGGATCTGGTGACCATGCTGTTGACCAAGCGCACCGACTTGGTGGCGGATGTAATCGCGGGAACGGAAGAAACCACTACTGGCGTGATTCGATTGCGCGCCATGGCCAAGGATGGAACGCTCAAGTATCCGATCATCGCGGTGAACGACGCGATGACCAAGCATTTTTTCGACAATCGTTATGGCACCGGTCAATCGACGATTGACGGCGTGATTCGCGCAACCAACGTGTTGATCGCGGGATTGAAAGTGGTCGTCGCCGGTTATGGTTGGTGCGGACGTGGCGTGGCGATGCGCGCCAAGGGACTGGGCGCGGACGTGATCGTCACAGAAATCGATCCGGTGAAGGGCATTGAAGCGGTGATGGATGGATTCCGCGTGATGCCCATGGAACAAGCGGTGAAGGAAGGCGACATTTACATCACGGTGACGGGAAACAAGAGCGTGCTACGCGGCGAACATTTTGAAAAAATGAAGACCGGCGCAATTGTTTGCAATTCCGGGCACTTTAACGTGGAAATTGATATTCCTGCGCTCGAGAAACTGTCCAGCGGGAAGCGGGAAGTGCGGCCGCTGGTGGATGAATATGTTCTTTCCGGCGGACGCAAAGTTTACTTGCTGGGCGAAGGCCGGCTGGTGAATTTGGCAACGGCGGAAGGGCATCCGGCTTCGGTGATGGATATGAGCTTTGCGAATCAGGCGCTTTCCGCGGAATATTTGCGGGCGAATTACAAGAATCTGAAGCCGCAGGTTTACGTCGTGCCGGAGAATCTGGACAAGGATATTGCTCGTCTCAAGCTGGAATCGATGGGCCATCATTTGGATAAGTTGACGCCTGAGCAGGTGCATTATCTGGCGTCGTGGCAAGAAGGCACGTAGTTCGTCCCTTTGCGTCATTTGAATTGTTTCGCGGGGGCACAAAACATCGTGCCCCCGGTTTTTTTCTGGCGCGTCTTTACAGGTGAATTGCTGATATGTGGGATTTGGCGACACATTGTTTAGAGGTAGCGGAGTTGCGTCGAGCGACATATGCCGATGTGCGTTTGATGCATATGCGGCAGCGCGATTTGACGACGAAGAATGGGCAGATCGGGACGCTAGCGCAGACCGAATCGATTGGTCTGGGCGTGCGCGTTCTTGCGAGCGGGGCGTGGGGATTTGCGTCGACGGATCGGCTGACGCGCGAGGGCGTGGCGGCGTGCGCGGCGAAAGCGGTGTCCATTGCGAAAGCTTCGGCGCTGGCGAAGCGGCGCGACGTGGTGATGGTGGACGAAATTGCTTTTATCGATAGCTGGCAGAGTCCGTTTCAGAAAGATCCGTTTGAGATTCCGCTGGAGTCGCAACTGGCGTTGCTGCTGGCCGCCGATGCGGAAATGCGACGCGTGAAAGGCGTGACGCTGACGGAAACGGATATGCAATTTCGCAAGATTGATTCCTGGTTTGCGTCGAGCATCGGTTCGCGCATTCACCAGCGCAAAGTGATTTCCGGCTGCGGCCTGGTGGCCACGGCATTTCAAGGAGAAGAGATTCAGAAGCGGTCCTATCCGAACAGTTTTGGCGGGCAACATGCCCTGGGCGGCTACGAGTTAGTGGAATCGCTGGAATTGCTAAAGCATGCGCCAATCATCGCCGAAGAGGTGGTGGCATTGCATTCGGCCGCGCAGTGCCCGCAAAAATCCGGGACCTTGATTCTGGGTGGCAGTCAGCTGGGATTGCAGATTCACGAATCCGTGGGTCACCCGATCGAACTGGACCGTGTGCTGGGCGAAGAAGCGAATTTTGCGGGGACCAGTTTTCTGACGCTGGAGAAGCTGAATCATTTGCGGTATGGCTCGGACATCGTGAACGTGGTGGCAGATGCGCGCATTGCGCACGGTCCGGGGCTGGGAAGTTTTGCATACGATGACGAAGGAGTCCCCGCGCAGTGCACCGACATTATTAAAAATGGCCAATTTCGTGGATATTTATCGAATCGCGAGACCGCCCATGTAATCGGGCTGGCGCGTTCCTCCGGAACCATGCGCACGGAAAGCTGGAACCGCTTGCCGATCATTCGCATGACCAATGTCAGCTTGCTGCCGGGTTCCTGGGATTACGATGCGCTGATTGCGGATACCGATGACGGGATTTTGATGGAGACGAACCGTTCGTGGTCCATCGATGACCGGCGCTATCAATTCCAATTCTCTACGGAAGTTGCCTGGGAAATTAGGGGCGGGAAGAAGGTGCGCATGCTTAAGAATCCGAGTTACGGCGGAATCACCACGGAGTTTTGGAATTCGTGCGATGCCATTTGTTCCGCAAAGCACTGGACGCTGTGGGGCACACCAAACTGCGGGAAGGGCCAGCCGATGCAAACGATGGGCACGGGACACGGGGCTTCGCCGTCGCGTTTTCGCAACATACAAATTGGAGCGGCGTTTTCCGAGCAATGAGCGCGCCGCGCAAGTCTCGAGTTAAGAACGGGACGGTGTCGCGGCCAGCGGCGCTCGCATTGTCTGATGTGCGGCTGCTGCGCGGGGTGATTGATAACATTTTGCGTTTGGCGAAAGCCGCCGGAGCGGAAGCCGCCGAAGTCCATGTGGATGAGGTGCTCGACGATCTATCGCGATTCGCGAACAACGCGATTCACCAGAATGTTTCGGAACATGGATTTACGGTAACGATCCGCACGGTTGCGGAAGGGCGAACGGCGCGCGTAACCACGAATCGCCTGGATGAAAATTCCTTGCGTTCCGCAGTGCACTCGGCGCTATCGCTGGCGGCCAGCCAGCCGGCGGACCCGCAGCTGCTCGCGCTCCCGGGAAAACAAAAGTATCGGACGGTCGAGCGGTTTGCAAAGTCTACAGCCGCAATCACTCCCGCGGACCGTGCGCAAGCGATCCGCCGTGCTTGCGATCTTGCGGTCAAAAAGGGTCAAGTGGCTGCGGGAATTTTTGCGACCGGGCAATTGCAGACGGCGATGGGCAATTCGCGAGGGCTTTTTGCGGCGTATCGCGAAACCCACGCGGAATTTTCCATCACCATGCTGGAGGGGCCGGCGGCGAGTTGGGCGAAAGCTAACGCCGCGAACGTGCGGAATTTTGACACGCAAGCTCTTGCCAAGCAGGCGAGCGAAAAATCTCATCTGGCTGTCAATGCCAAGGAACTGGCTCCCGGCCGATACACCGTAATTCTCGAACCCGCCGCCGCGCTGGATCTAGTCGGATTTCTCTTTTACGATTTTGCGGCCACCGCGCTCGCGGACAAGCGCTCCTGCCTGAACGATCGGCTTGGCAAACAGATTTTTGGCCCAAGCATTTCCATCGTTGACGATGCGTATCACCCGTTACAACTCGGTGCACCGTATGACGGCGAGGGGATGCCTCGGCAGCGCGTACTGTTGGTGGATCGCGGGGTGCCGCTAAATTTGGTTTATTCGCGGCGCGCAGCGAAAGCCGCCAAGAAAAATCCTACCGGTCACGGATTCATGCTGCCCAACGAATATGGCGAGGCGCCGATGAACCTGGTGTTTTCTGGCGGCAATGATTCGCTGGAAAAAATGATCGCCACCACCGAACGTGGATTGCTGGTGACGCGCGTGTGGTATATCCGCGAAGTGGATCCCTACGAAAAGATTATGACCGGGATGACGCGGGATGGACTGTTTTTGGTGGAACAAGGCCGCGTGACTTCCGCGGTGCGAAATTTTCGTTTCAACCAATCGCTGCTGGAAGCCTTAAAGAATGTGGAGATGCTAGGCCCAGCGGTGCGAGCGAGCGGAGAAGAAGCGTTTGAAATGGTGGTGCCAGCGATGAAGATCGGTGATTTTCATTTCTCAGAAGCCACGAAATTCTAGGCCGCTGCAATAGTCGGAAGCGGCGCGGATTCCATAATAAAGATGCTCAGGTCACAGGTCTCCAGAAAGCGCGGAAAGCAGATGCATTGCGCGAAAACCGCGCAATGCGGAAGCGTACCTCGCGCGCGCTCGGAAGGGCACGGTTAGCCGTTTTTGGATGGTTTTGAGCTCGCAATAAAACCAATGCGGCAAATTGAAATTCTGCGTTGTACTTGGCCGCTCGTGTGCATTTATAACCAAGTATGGCTCGCCACCCCAATTGGGGTCACCCGGACCACGATGCGTGCGGGACGGGATTTGTCGCGCGACTTGGCGCCGCTCCCGCCCATGACGTCGTACAGTTCGCGCTAACGGCGCTGGAGCGCCTGACGCATCGCGGAGGTGTGGACGCGGACGGCGCTAGCGGCGACGGCGCTGGGCTGCTCACATCGCTGCCCCAAGCGTTTTTCCGTGCACGTGCTAAAGAGCAGGGCCTCGAACTTCCAGAGGCGTTCGGCCTGGGTTTTGCGTTTCTGGCGGCGCCCTTCGCGTTTCATGCGCGGGCGGCGATGCATGCCGCGGCGGAGGCGCAAGAGTTGGAAGTTTTGGGTTGGCGGCGCGTTCCCGTGGATTCGCGATCGCTGGGCGCGCGCGCGCGAGAGAGCATGCCGGAGATTTGGCAGTTTTACGTGGAGGCGGAGAAGCCTGGCGCGGATCTTGAGCGGCAACTGGCGTTTCTGCGAAAACGCATCGAGTCGGTGCTGCCGCCACGATGTTACATCTGTTCGCTTTCTTCGCAGACCGTAGTGTACAAGGGACTGCTCACGCCGTGGCAATTCCCGCAATTTTACGAAGATTTGCGCGACTCCTCGTTTGCGGCTACGTTTGCGGTCTTTCATCAGCGGTATTCGACGAACACACAGCCTTCCTGGCAACTGGCGCAGCCGTTCCGGTATGTGGCGCACAACGGGGAAATTAATACCATCGTTTCCAGCCGGAGGTGGACGCGCGCGAAAGAGCGGGAGCTGCTGTCGCGATTGCAGGTGGATGAGTGGTTTCACGCGCTGGAAGATGGCGTTAGCGATTCTGCGAGTTTTGATAATGCCTTTGAGTTGAAATTGCTGGAGGGATATGCGCCGGATGAGGCGATGCTTTCTTTGGTGCCGCCGGCGTTTGAGAAGGATCCGCAATTGTCGCGCGATGTGCGGGGGGCGTTACGCGCGGTTTCTCAAGAGGGCGCGCCGTGGGACGGTCCGGCGGCGCTCGTTTTCTCTGGCGGAAATTACGTGGGTGCGAAGCTGGATCGCAATGGACTGCGGCCGCTGCGGTACACCGTGACGCACGACGGATTGATCATGGCGGGTTCGGAAACGGGACTGATCGATCTGGACGAATCGCGGATTGCCGAGCGGCAGAAGCTCGGTCCGGGCGAAATGATTTTGGTGCATCCGGAAAAAGGCGTGTTTCTGCGCTGGCGGGAGATTTTGAAAAGGCTGGCGAGCAGGCACAAAGAAAAGTCCGTTAGTCCATCGCAATTTGTCGTGCCGGAGGCGACGCCCGCAACGCCGCTGGAAAATCCCAAGCGCGTTGCGACCGCCGCCGGCTGGACGGACGATCAATACAAAATTTTATTTTCGTCGCTGACGCACGGTAAAGAAGCGGACTGGAGCATGGGAGACGACGCGCCGCCGGCGTTTCTTTCGGCATTGCCGCGCACGTTGTGGGATTACTGCAAGCAGCGCTTCGCGCAGGTGACAAATCCGCCGATCGATCCCCTGCGCGAGGCGCATGTGATGTCTCTCGAAGTTCACTTGCGGGATGGCGTTACGCTGCCCGGTCCGGTCATCAATGCGGCGCAACTTGCTGGCCTGGTGGCGCAATTGGGAACCGCGGACAGTTCCGTTTTCCAAATCGATTTGACTTTTCCCGCCAGTACGGGAGTTCCGGGTGCGCGCCGCGCTATTGCTCAGCTTTCAACTACCCCTCTGAGCAGTGGTGCGCGTCCGGGGCTCCTCCTCCTTTCCGATCGCGCGATCGGCGCGGAGCGTGCGCCGCTGCCCGCGATGCTGGCGACCGCCGCGGTTTGGAAAGCGATGGTGCGCGCCGGGTGGTGGGACGTGCCGCTTGTTGTGGAGTCGGCGCAGGTGTTTGATACGCATCACGTGGCGTTGCTGGTGGCTTGCGGCGCAAGCGCGGTGATGCCCAGCTTGGCGCTGCAATTTGCCGCGGCTCCGGAGATTATTGCGCTTGAACCGCACGCCGTGGACGCGGTGACCACTGCGATTCACGCCGGGTTGCGTAAAGTTTTGGCGAGGATGGGCGTTTCGACGCTCGCCAGTTACCGGAACAGCCATTTGTTTGAAATTGTAGGACTCGCCGTGGACGTGTGCGACGAGTTTTTTGAAGATGCCGCCGATTTTCCGGGGCAGAAATCGCTGGACGACGTGCTGTCTGACTATTTGCGCATGCATACCACGGCTTTTTCGGGCGCTGCTGACGACCTGGCGGATTACGGACTCTATCGCTTCCGCAAGGGTGCGGAGCTGCACGCCAATTCGCCGGAAGTTTTGCGGCGCTTGCATTCCTTCGTAAAGGCGCCGGAAGCGAAGAAGTTTTCTGCGTTTGAAGAACTGGCCGAACAGCAAGGGTCGATTTTTTTGCGCGACCTGCTGGAGACCACGCCGGATGCGCCGGTGCCGCTCGAGGAAGTGGAGTCCAGCGAAGCAATTCTGAAGCGCTTCAGCACGCAGGCCATGTCGCTCGGTTCGCTGGGGGCGGAAGCGCACCGCACGCTGGCGGAGGCCATGAATTCGATTGGCGCGCGCAGCAATACCGGTGAGGGCGGGGAAGACCCGCAAATCTATCGCCACGAACCGCATGCAGCAAACAAGATCAAGCAAGTGGCTTCGGGAAGATTTGGCGTTACCGCGGATTACCTGGTGCACGCCGAAGAACTCGAGATCAAGATGGCGCAAGGCTCGAAGCCCGGAGAAGGCGGGCAGCTGCCGGCGAAGAAAGTGACAGAGTACATCGCGCGAATTCGCCACGCCACGCCCGGAACACCGCTGATTTCCCCGCCGCCACATCACGATATTTACAGCATCGAAGACCTAGCGCAGCTCATTCATGATTTGCGGGCGGTGAATCCGCGCGCGCGCATCGGCGTGAAACTTGTTTCGGGGTCCGGCGTTGGTATTGTTGCGGCTGGTGTGGCGAAGGCCGGCGCCGACGTCATTACTATCAGCGGGCACAATGGCGGGACCGGCTCTTCGCCGCTCACGTCCATCAAAAACACCGGTCTGCCTTGGGAAATTGGATTGCGCGAAGCTCATGACACACTGGTTCGCGCGGGCCTTCGTTCGCGTCTCTCTCTCCGCGTCGACGGAGGCCTGAAATTTTCGCGGGACATTGTGCTGGCGGCGATTTTAGGCGCCGATGAGTTTGGCTTTGGCACCGCGTCGCTCCTGGCCATTGGTTGCGTGATGGCGCGGCAATGCCACTTGAACACTTGTCCGGTGGGGATCGCCACGCAGGATGAAAAACTGCGCGCGCGCTTCAACGGCAAGCCGGAAATGGTGGTGGCGTATTTCCGTGCGCTAGCCGATGAAATTCGTGTACGCCTCGCGCAACTCGGTGTCCGATCGTTGCGCGAATTGACTGGCTGGTACGATCGGCTGGGCGCGCGGTCGGGCATGGATCCGCTGATGGTCGTGCCGATTTCGTCGTCGTTACGCGTGGCACCGCAGCAAACGCCGACGGTACACGCGGCGGCGCTCGAAGATTCCATGCACTTCAGTGGCTCTCTGGGGCTCGAACCGGAATCGCAGCCCATTCACAACTCCGACCGCAGCGTGGGGGCGGGGATCAGCGGCGAACTCATGCGCCGCCGCAGCCAAGGTCACGAATTGCAGGCGGAAATCAGCCGCGAATTTCACGGTTCTGCGGGACAAAGTTTCGGCGCATTTTTGGCGGCAGGCCTCACGCTCAAACTTACGGGCGAGGCCAATGATTACGTTGGCAAAGGGCTGTCCGGGGGAACGATCAGCATATCCGCGGGCTCCGCAGCGTCGCGCCGTGGCGATATTCTGGCGGGCAACACCGTATTGTACGGCGCGACCTCCGGCCAGCTGTTCATCGCGGGAAGGGCGGGCGAACGGTTTGCGGTGCGTAACAGTGGGGCGCTGGCGGTGGTTGAAGGTCTTGGCCAGCACGGATGCGAGTACATGACCGGCGGAGTGGCGATAATTCTCGGCTCCGTTGGGATGAATTTTGGCTCCGGCATGACGGGAGGACTTGCTTATGTGCTGCGCGCCGCCGGTGAAGACGTGGTGCATCGCGACTTTGTGAATTTGTCTGAAATCACCGACGACGAGGAGAGGTGGTTGCGGCGAGTTTTGCAAGAGCACGTGTATTTGACGGGGAGCCCTTGCGCCGCGCGGTTGCTGGCGCGACCCAGCGAGCTTGCGCTGTTGCGCGTGCAGCCCATTCATTTTCAAGGTACCATCGAGGCCACATGGCGTCCGCAACTGGAAGCGCTGCCGCAACGCTCGACAATTTTGCCTGCAAATCCCGCTGATCTCCGCTCTCCCGCGGAGATGCGCGTTTGAAAGGAACGCAGTTCGCAACCCACTCGGCGGGCAGAATCCGCTATAATTCCCGCCGAGCACTCTGCCCATGGATTTCGACCAACTCGCTACTTTCGTCTACGTTGCAAAACTTAAGAGTTTTTCGCGCGCGGGGCAAAAAGTTTTTCGCTCACAGTCCGCGGTTAGCGCGCAGATCCGCCAGTTAGAACAGGCGTATCGCGCGAAGCTACTGGACCGTTCCGCGAAATCCGTTGAGCTTACGCCCGCGGGCGAAGTGCTGTTTGAATATGCCGAGAAATTGCTGCGTTTGCGCGATGAGTCCGTGCAAGGAGTGGCGGATCGCGGCGATCTGGTGCAGGGCCGCGTGGTTTTCGGTGCGAACGAAGCGACCTGCTTATATTTGTTGCCGGATATTTTTGCGGAATTTCAGCGCAAGTATCCGCTGGTGCACGTCAGCATTTATCGCAATTTCAGCCACAAGATTTTGCAGCGTGTGGAGGACGGCACCGTGGACGTGGGGATTGTCACGCTGCCCACGAAGTCGCCCAACCTGAAGGTCCATCACATTTATAAGGACCGCATGCGCTTCATGGTCAGCGCAAAAAACCCGTTGGCGCATCGCGGCAAAGTGACGCTGGAAGAGGTAGCGTCACAACCGCAGATTTTCCCGCGCACCGGCTATACGCGGCAAGTGCTCGACAAATTATTCCGTCCGTACCGCTCGCGCATTCAAGTGACCATGGAATTGCCAAGCATTGGCATGATCAAGCGGTTCGTCGCGGCCGACGTGGGCGTTTCCCTGATCAGCGAAAGTTTCGCACGCGATCAGGTGAAAGCCGGGGAAGTGAAGCTCATTAACGTGGAAGGCGTCGAATTATTCCGCGAACTGGGTCTAGTTTACCGCCGCGACCGCAGCCTGCCGCGTGCGGCGCAAGCGCTGATTGGCATGATTCGCGAGCACCGCAAAGGTCACGAGAACACGGACGGCGGCGGAAACTGAGGCGGACGTGATGCCCGAGTCCGTAGGGCAGGGCCGGTATCGCATCGGTCTAGCGCCGTAAATCCACGCTGCGCTACTTCAGTTGATTGGCGAGAAATCCAGGCTGGCGATGGCGTGGGCGATTACATTCTCTTGGATCTGGATCAGGTCGGTATCCGCGTAAGTCATTCCCAAAATTGTGAAAATGTCGCCACCGCGCGTCAGTACCACCAGAGTTCCCGACCAATCGTGCTCGTCGGCCACGCCCCGGTAGCGCACCTCAATTCCCGGGAACCCTCCTACCGTGGTGGTACGGCGGGAAATCTGCCGGTAATTTTGGTAAACATCGCGCACACGCTTTTCGACGCCGCTCGCGGTTGCGTCCAGCGGCTCTTTGGTCTTTTCTTTCCCGACTACCAGTAATGTTGATTCGTCGTTCGTGCCCATAGCTACGATGGCGTTCGGCAGCGCGTTACGAGCGTCTTCAATCAGATTCCAGCTCGGCGCCTTGTAAATGCGAAAGTTATTGGTGTGATTGATGTACAGATTGCCGCGAATTTCTTCACGGGTGCCATCTGACTCTTTGGGAGGCGCGGGAGGGGCAGCGGCGGCGGCCAGCACCGGTGCACTATTGTTCGGCAGCGCCGCATTCGTCGTGCGCAACGCGGGCGCAAACACCTTGGTTTTCGCCACCGCCGGAACTTCCGGCCTGGCCGCTCCGCCCGCCAGGACCGCCGCAGTTTTCTCTCGCTTGGCGACTGCCGGGTCCGGCACTTTCTCGCTCACTTCTGTACTCGGCGGGGCATCTGTGCCAGCGCCTCCTGTTGGTTCAGCATTCGCGGCATCTCTACCGGACTTGGCGGAGGGGGCTCTTTTTGCTGCCGCGGTAGCGTCCTTCTTGGCGGCAGGCTTATTTTCGGCTTTGGCTTCCGAATTCTCAGACCCGGTTGGGATAATCGCGGCGATCTTGTTTTTTTCGACGAGCACAAAGCCAAAGTCGGTCTTGACCTTGAACATGTTGTCGTCGAAGGCCACGATCACGCCGTAGAGTTTCTTGCCATCCTTCAGGCGAATTTCGTCGGCGCGCAGGCATACAGCGATGCCGAGCGCGAACGCCAGCAGCGCGCCGCGGCGCATGGCCCAAATGAGGAATCCACGCCGCAAGCTAATTGCTGCTCGATGTTCGTTTAAAAGGCCCATCGATGCGAGTATGCTGCCGCTGCGGCGCGCCTCGCAACTGTCGCTCGTGAATTGGTTGTCGCTTGTGCTACCTAGAAGGAAGGCCGCCAGCTCTCCTGAGCATCTTGGATGGCAATTTCGCAAACCGCCGAGGGAAGCAGCCGCGCAGTAGCAAAGAGGCTCGCTGGCGTGTTCTTTGGCGCAGCGCTCCGCTCAAGGAGCGCCTCGAAGCCAGCAGCGGGTTCCAGCCGGAATGGCCCCTGCCTGCCGTCTGTGAGACTATCTATTCCTCTGGCGCTCTTCCACAAGCGCAAGCCTTCCGCATTGCCAAACTCCGCCTGCAGCGCGGCTTTGGGCACCCTCTGCAATTCTCCGATCGTCACCATGCCGTTGGCGCGCAAGACTCGCAAGGTTGCACCAGGCAGTCCGTAAAGATTTTGCAACGGCAAGGGCGCCAAAAACGCGCGCTCCCGGCCAGCCGCCACGACCTGGGGAGCGCCGCGCCGGGCTGAGCGAGACGCCGTCCCGGCCACAACTCGCGAACTGCCCGCGCCTAACGCGATCCGTACTCCGGTGCGGCTGAGCATCTCGTTCTGCAATCGTTCGAGTTCACGCGGCAGGCACGAGCCACGCGGCGCCTTTTCGGGCGTTACCCCGCACCACACGCCCGCACGCGACAACCAATTTGTGGCACGGCGTGCCGCAATCCTCGCAGCATTCTCGATAATCCTCATCTGATTTTGCAAACGTCCGATAACGGATGGGGCAGGGAACACACTTCCGACCGATAGGTCCATGTGAGGCTCCTCGCAGAGGAGCGCGCGACCGCCGCTACGGTTATAACGGACGCCCCACCAACTCGTGAGAGCCGAAAGGCAATGGAGCCAGCGAGACGTCCGTTTCCCGTTTCCTCTACCGTGAGCCACTATAGCGAAGAAAAGACGAAAGTCAAGTATTTTTCGCTTTAGTTTCGCCTCGGGACCCCAACAGTTCTCGAATCCATCCTCACACGCAAAAAAGAAGGGCACGGTGTTCTGCGCCCTTCTTTTTTCAAAATACACATCGCTCGCCCCTAAAAAATCTGGCGGAACGTCCAAAACAAAAATCCCGATAGCATCATGGCCACCGGCAGCGTCAAGACCCACGCCAGAGCCAAGTTGCGCACCGTAGACATCTGAATGCCCGAGCGATTCGCCGCCATGGTTCCCGCCACGCCCGAAGATAAGACGTGCGTGGTACTAACCGGAAGCCCGTAAAAGTCCGCGGCGCCGATGGTAGCCATGGCGGTGATCTCCGCAGCCGCACCCTGCGCGTAGGTCAGATGATTCTTGCCGATTTTTTCTCCGACCGTGACCACAATGCGCTTCCACCCGACCATGGTGCCCAACCCAAGAGCCAGCGCCACGGCAACCTTCACCCATAGCGGAATAAATCGCGTGGCCCGGTCAATGTGTTGCGCCTTGTAATTCTGCAGCATGGCGGCGTCTGCCACGGAAATCTGGGGAACCCCAGACTTAAGCATGACGCGAATGGATTCCCCTACTACGTACATATCGTTGCGGAAATTGCGTACCTCCGTATTCGGAACCTTGGAAAGCTCCTTGAAGATGGCCAGTTCTGTACCGATGCCATTGACCATTTCGCGCAACGCCAGCATGGTATTGGGTTTAAATTCTTTGGTACGAATGTACTCCGTTAGCTCTTCGCGTGGATCCCCGATCGCCGCGCTGTTTTGCACATACTTATCGAGGGACGCCGCAGTCTGCTCGGAAACTGCAATAAAATCTTGCGATTCTGATGCCGTCACCGCGTGATTTAGCGCGTAGGTGGTGGGCACCGTACCGATGAGGATCAGCATGATCAGGCCCATGCCTTTTTGGCCATCGTTGGAACCGTGAAAGAAGCTCACGCCAGTGCACGTCAGAATCAGCAGGCTGCGAATCCACCACGGAGGGGGTTCGTTGCCCTTAGGCGCTTCATAAAGCTGCTTATCCTTGATGATCGATTTCATGGCCAACAGCAGTAGTCCGGCCACCGCAAACCCCACGATGGGCGAGAGCACCAACGACTTGCCGATGTTGGCAGCTTGCCCCCAGTCGACGCCGCTGGTTCCGCTGCGCGCTTGCATCAGCTGGTTGGCGATGCCGACGCCGATAATCGAACCAATCATGGTGTGCGAACTCGAAGCCGGCAGGCCAAACCACCATGTTCCCAAGTTCCAGAGGATGGCCGCCACTAACAAGGCATACACCATGGCGAAACCCGCGCCGCTGCCCACCTGCAGAATTAGCTCGACTGGCAACAGCGACACAATCCCAAAGGCCACTGCGCCCGAGGACAGCACCACTCCGATAAAGTTGCAGAAACCGGACCACGTCACCGCAATCTGCGGGTCCAGTGAGTGCGTGTAAATCACGGTGGCCACGGCATTCGCCGTATCGTGAAAACCGTTGACGAATTCAAACGCCAGCGCCACAAACAGGGCTATTCCCAATAGGATATAAGGCAGGATCGGGCCGCCCTGCAGGGAGATCAAATCGTGCGATAAGCTGACGCCTATGTAGATGATGCCGATAACCAGCACCACGCCAAAAATGAGCATCCCGGTCCTGCCGGGACCCTTTGACAATTTCGCATGGACGCCGTGCGTCTCCCGTACCGGCGGAGCATCGGAAACGGGAGCGGGAGCGGGAGGCGTTGCAACAGTGGCCATAATTCTCCTAAATGTCCGAAATGGATACGGCCGGGAAAAGACAAGCTGATTTAGAGACCGCGTGTTTATAGCGCACCGATTGTTACGGCAGGATGAATTCCGAGCGCACCGCCAGGCGAGCTACACGCGGCGCGCCGCGGAAGATGATCGAGGAAATATGAGACAACTGGCAGAGGCTTGCCGTGGCTACCGCAACACGAATGATCCGCTGACCAAACGCGCTACGATTCTTTCAGTTTTAGTTTTCCGGCGGCTTTATTTTCTTCCAGGAAAGCTCGCAGATCGGCGGAGATGTCCAGCAGGCGAATCCATTGTTCGTAATACAGCGTGACCGGGAAGCGGCCAAGACCGTAAACGCTGACGCCGCCTTTTTCGCCCACACGAAATTCCAGCGCGCCGCTGCGCTTGCCAGGCGATTGTTTCTTCAGCGCTTCCAACTGTGCTTTTAACTCTTCGTAGGTTGGTTCACTCATAAATTCCCCCCAACAAGTTGCGAGCTAAAGCTTACATCGAAACGGCGCCGCCTACCGCCCGCACCCGCCGGCGATAGATGGCACCAGCAGCACGCGGTCGCCTTCTTTCAGCGCGCAGGATTCTCCGCCCAGAAAGCGGATGTCTTCATCGTTTAAATAGATATTCAGAAATTGGCGGATTTGTCCGGACTCGTCGCGCACGTGGCGGGAGAGTGCGGGAAAGCGGGTGGTGAGTTCATCGAGCGCCGCAGCCACCGTGGCCGCTGAACAATCAATCTTCGGCGCGCCATCGGTAAAGCGGCGAAACGCCGTGGGAATTTCTACGATAATCGGCATGCTCAGGCGGCTCCTTTGGCGCCGGTGGCCACTGCGAACTGCTGGTCAAGCAACGCTTCGAAGGCTTCGAGGCGCGGCGGAATGGGTTCGGAGAGCGGATACTCTGCAACCAGCGCGTCGGTGGTCTTCAGTCCGTTGCCCGTGATCGACACCACCGTCGTTTCGTGGCGCTCGATGCGCCCTTGCGCGAGCAGCTTTTCGGTGACGCCGGCGGTGACTCCACCGGCAGTCTCCGCGAAGATGCCTTCCGTTTCCGCAAGTTGCTGGATCGCCGCGATAATTTCCGGATCAGAAATATCTTCCGCCCAGCCGCCGGATTCGCGGATTAATTTCATGGCATACGGCCCGTCGGCAGGATTGCCAATGGCCAGCGAACGCGCAATCGTTTGCGGCTTCTGCGGCTCAAAGCGCGCCAGGTTGCGTTTCACGCCGTCCGAAATGGGCGAGCATCCCGTGGCTTGCGCGCCAAAAAATTTAACGGGCTTGTCTTCCACCCAGCCCAGCGTCACTAGTTCGCGAAACGCTTTCGCAATCTTGCCGATCAACGAGCCACCGGCCATCGGCACCACCACGTTATCCGGCAACCGCCAGCCGAGTTGTTCGGCAATTTCAAAGCCATGCGTCTTCGAGCCCTCTGCGTAATAGGGACGCAGGTTCACATTGACCAAGCCCCATTTGAAGCGGTCGGCAATTTGCGCGCACAAGCGATTCACCTGGTCGTAATTGCCCTGAATGCGCACGATGCGTGCGCCATACACCGCGGTGTTCAAAACCTTCGCAGGCTCGAGGTCCGCGGGGATGAACACGCAGGCATCAAAACCCTGTTGCGCGGACTGCGCCGCGACGGCATTCGCCAAATTTCCCGTGGACGAGCAGCCCACGGTTTGGAACTGAAAGCGCCGCGCTGCCGCCAGCGCCACCGCCACCACGCGGTCTTTAAAAGAGAGAGTAGGGAAGCACACCGCGTCATTCTTGAAATACAAATTGGAGATTCCCCAGCGTTCTGCCAGGTGCCGCGAGCGCACCAGCGGCGTTCCGCCCACGCTGTTCGGCGGCGCGAAATTTTCCGGAAGCGGCAGCAATTCCGCATACCGCCACATATCGAACGGACGAGAAGCAAGTGCCTCGCGCCGCGCCACCTTTTTCACCGTTTCATAATCGAAGGAGACTTCCAGGGAGGAAAAGCAGTCATCGCAGAAAGATCGCGGAGCATTGCCCCAAGCCTTGCCGCACTCCCGACAGCGCAGTTCATACCGTTCAGACATAATTCCCCTAACCAATGATTCCGTTCGCAGGGAGATTTAGGGCCTAAAAAGGAGGGGGATAAACAAAAAACCCTCCGTGCCAAAGTGCTCGGAGGGAATCTCAGAAATTCTTCTGGGAAGCTCTACAGCTCTTTAGCAGTTTTTTACGTGGAGCAAGTTGCCCTAAATCGCCACGTGTGCTGCAACAGCAGCTTCCTATTTATGCTTGAGAACCGGAGCATTGTCAAGCGGCTATTGACGCATGCAGGAATGTCACTTTGAAAGCTCGACTCATACCAATGAGTCATATAGACTCACTGCATGGCTAAGCGTCTCCAAGTGATTCTGCAGGATCCCGATTACCGCGAGATCCGGCGCATTGCGCGGGCCCGCGGTGTCTCGATTGCCCAGTGGGTGCGGACTGCGCTCGCGGCGGCACGCCGGGAAGAGCCGAACGACGGCGTGGCCAAGAAGCTCGCGGCACTCCGCGCGGCGGCGCGACACAACTTTCCTGCCCCGGACATTGAAACCATGCTTGCGGAGATCGAGCGCGGGTACGGCGACGGCCCTCTGCCTTGATTCTGATTGATTCCAATATTCCCATGTATGTCGTGGGCGCTGCGGAGGCGCAAAAAGCCGTCGCGCTGCGGCTCCTCGCGAAACTAGTGAACGAACGGCAGCGCCTGGTTACCGACGCTGAGGTGTTGCGGGAAATCTTGCACCGTTATGTGTCTATAAATCGGCGCGAATCGATTCAGCCTGCGTTTGACGCTTTGCTCGGGGTTGCCGACGAGGTGTTGCCAGTCGACCGGGCCGCAGTGGAACGAGCAAAAGAGATTGTGATGGGACACCGGAATCTGTCAGCGCGAGATGCGGTGCATCTGGCGGTCATGGAACAGCACGGCATTGAACGTATCCTGAGCTTCGATTCCGGCTTCGACAATTTTCCCGGCATTACACGCTTGTCGTAACCGCGCACCGTTTGATTCGCAATCGTCGCTCGCTGCCATGGGCAGCCGCCAGCCGCTATTCATAGCGCAACGCGATCAACGGATCCACCCGCGAGGCGCGCCGCGCCGGCAACCAGCACGCAATCACTCCCGTCCCGAGCAGCAACGCCGGAACGCAACTCAGAGTCCACGGATCGTACGCGGAAACGCCCCATAACTGCGTCGCCACCACTCGTCCCAATGCGATGCTGACTACCACTCCCAGCACCACACCAATCCCTACCAGCCGCAGCCCCATGCCGATGACCATGCGCTGCACTTCCGAGCCCTGCGCGCCCAGCGCCATGCGAATGCCAATTTCCTGGGTGCGTTGCGCGGTGGTATACGCTAGGACGCTATAAACTCCCACGGTAACCAGGATCAGCCCGATACAACTAAAAATCCCCATCAGCAGAAACCCAAAGCGCGGCCCCGCGTAAGAGAATTGCCGGATATAGCCTTCGAGCGACCCTGTAAACGTAAGCGCCACACTCGAATCCGTGGCCCAAATTTCGTGGCGCAGCGCGTCCAACATGGTTAGCGGTTCTTGCGCCGTGCGCACCAGCACGCCGCGAAACGCCGAGCCCGTCACCGTGTACGGCACCCAGATCTCTGGTTGCACCGGATCCTGCAGCCCGCGATTCTTCACGTCCGCGACGAGCCCGATAATTTCAAATGCCGGATCCGCCACTTTGTCTTCAAACTCCGCTAGCTGCGCAATGCGCACCTGTTTGCCGATGGGATTATCTGTGCCCAGATATTTTTTCACGAAGGTCTGATTCACTACCGCCACCTTGCGCGCGTCGTTCACTTCCGCTTCGCTGAAGGCGCGACCGCTCAGAAACTGAATCTTCAGCACGGGAAAGTACCCCTCGCTGCACAGTTGGAACATGGCGTCCCACTTTTCCTGGTGCGATTTTCCGGGGACTTCGATGTCGCTGTTAATTCCCCCGTAGGGCGGCAGCGTGCTCGTCTCTGTCGCATCCACAACGCCCGGCAAGGCCTTCAATCGCTGCAGCAGCGGCCGGTAAAATCCGGAAACTTGCGCAGCCGTCTTGTAGCGGTCCACGGGAAGCGGCAATCTCGCCACCAGAATATGGTCTGGTTGCAAACCCAAGTGCACTTCGCGTAGTGCCACGAAGCTCCGCATCAAAAGTCCCGCCGCCACCAGCAGGGTCAGTGACAGCGCCACCTCCAGCACCACCAAGGTGTCGCGCAATCTGCCGTGCCGAAACCCGCCGCTCGATCCTTTGCCGCTGTCGCGCAGTGGCTGGTTCAAATCTTTGCGCGCCGCGCGCATTGCAGGCACCAGTCCGAAAATCAGCGCCGTCAACACCGCCACGCTCAGCGTAAACACCAGCACGGGTCCGTTCAGCCGAATCACGGACTCTGCCGGAATCGTGTCTTGCGGCATCAGCGCCACCAAAAACTTCAATCCACCCCACGCCAGCAACGTCCCCAGCACCGCCCCGCCCAGCGCCAAAAGCAAACTCTCCACCAGCAGTTGCCCGACGAGCCGCCAGCGGCTCGCGCCAATCGCCGTGCGAATGGCAAATTCCTTTTCGCGGGTGGTCGCTCTAGCCAGCAACAAATTCGCGACGTTCCCACAACCAATCAGCAGCAGCAGTCCCACCGCCGCCAGCACGATATAAAGCGTGGTGCGGAACTTTCCCACCACCCCGTCGGCCAGGGATTGCATTTCGACCGTAAAGTGCTTCGGATAGTCCTTGGGGTACACCGGCGCAAGTTGCTTCGCCAGCACCGTGAAATCTGCTTCGGCCTGCTGCAAGGTGACCCCGGGCTTCAAATGCCCCAGCAAAAACCAAAAACGAGGAAACGCCCCGGCGACCGCGGTACTCACAACCGCGCGGCTGGGCTTATCCGGAATCCACAAGTCCGCGTCCCACCAGCCAAAACGTGGCGGCATCACCCCGACCAGCGTGCGCGGCGTGCCATTCAAGATCAACGTTGTATTCAGGATTTTCGGGTCCGCGCCGAATTGGCTGACCCAGGTTTTGTAACGCAGCTCGAAAACCGGCGGCGCTCCGGGTTCGTAGTCCGCCGGCTGCAGCACGCGCCCGAGCAGCGCGGGCATGCCCAGAAATTCAAAGGTTCCCGGCGTCACATAAGTTCCGCGGAGCAGTTGCGTGCCTTCGCTCGAGCGGTACAAAACGTCCACGCGGTCGGCGGCGATTACCCGGTCAAAGGAATGATTTTTCTCCACATAGTCCAAAAACTCTGGACCGCTGAACCCCCCGCGGCCGCCCTGCTCATTCCGTTCCGTATCATGGATGTCGATGGACATGAACCGCTGCGCATCCGGGTACGGAAAGGGTTCCACCAAGATATTTTCCAGCACGCTGAAAATCGCCGTGGACGACCCGATCCCCAGCGCCAAGGTCAGTACCGCGACGATCGCAAAGCCCGGGCTATTCTTTAAGTTGCGCAGCGCGTAACGAATGTCTTGTCCCACCGTGCTCATGGATAGTTACTCCCTTCCGGCGCCACCGGGAGCGCCCAACTCCGCGCCTCCCGCGGTCTTAACAAGATGAATCCTGGGCGCCCTCGAGGCAGTTGCGCCTATCTCTTAATACGCACCACACCGCAATTTGTTCGACGATGTGGAAAAGAAAAGGTCGTTCTCGCCCGACGCTTCGAGAGCTAGACGCCTCTACCGCCTAGAGTTCTCGAGCAGTTCCTTCAGGTAGGAATTCCAAGCCGCCGACCAAGTATGCGTCCCATGTCCGTGCGTTAACGCACTGATGGGCAGCAGCACAAACGTGCCATTCTTCAGCCGCTTGCTCTCCCGTTCCGCTACTCCCAATTCCGGCGGATTGATGAAATCGTCCGCCGAATTAATCCACATCACTGGCGCCGTAATTTTCTCAAGCTCTGGAGCAGGATCGTAATTCCGCGAGGCGTTCACTTGGTAAAGCAAGTCGTTGGCATCGAGCTCGCGGGCCCGTTGCTCCGCATTTGCCGCATACTTGTCCGCGGCATCGCGATCTGGCAACGTTTTCTGCATCACCAGCGGCGCGCTCCCGGCAATCACCAGGAGGTCTTCGGCAGTACGCAGCGCCTCTTTCGGCTCCTCTTTATACTCTCCGCCATTCCACGCCGGATCTTCGCGAATCGCATCCATCAACATTTTGCGCCACACGCGATTGCGGCCCGCGATCGGTACCGGCAAGCACGCCATGGGCATCAGCGCGTCCATAAAATCCGGGTGCGTCTCGCCCCATACAAACGCGTGCATGCACCCCATCGACGTCCCAAAAATCAATCGCAAATGCTGGACGTGCAATCCTTCGGTCACCAGCAAATGCTCTGCCGCGACCATGTCCTCGTAATCGTAAGCAGGGAAATGGGCGTGCATCCCGTCGCTCGGCTTCGACGATTTCCCGTGCCCAATCCCGTCCGGCAAAATAATAAAGTACTTCGTAATGTCCAGCAGCTGCCCCGGGCCAAACAACTCTCCCGCAAATTGCGGTGCCAGAAATTGCGCGCCTGAACCTCCCGTGCCGTGCAGGATGAGCACCGCATTTACCACGTGCCCCTGCGCGTCCCGCTCCGCCTTACCCAGCGTCCGGTAATGCAGCCGCAACTGCGAAAGCGATTCGCTAGACTTAAATGTAAAGTTTTGCGCGACGTAATCTCCCTCTGTCGGCGCAAACTTGGCAGGCGTTTGCGCGGCCATCGCGGCGCCAGCGACAAGTACTGCAGCCAACACGGAAATCGTACGCGTCAGGAATGTCATTGCCACCCACCTCGCTCTACTGGTTTGCTGGTTGAGATTGCAAACTTATCACGACTCGCGATTTTCTTCGTGCGCGACCAAGGAGGCAAAGCCGGGTTGTGATTTTGCAGGCGCAGACCCTGCTACTCGACCCGCAGCGCCGTCATCGGATCCACCTCAGAAGCTCGATGCGCCGGCCCCGCACACGCCAGCGCCGCGACGCATGCAAGCAGAAATATCACCGCCAGCAGGACAGACGGCTCCCGCGAACTTCCCTCCGCCCAGCGCGCGAGCACGCGGTTCAGCGCGAGCGTCAGCGCCACGCCAGCCACAATTCCGCTGCCCACACTAACCGCCATCGATCCAAATACGATCCGCCAAATGTGCAATCGCGGCGCACCCAGCGCCGTGCGAATACCAAACTCGTTCGTCCGCTGCGCCACGGTGTAAGAAACCACGCTATATAATCCAACCGCCGCCAGCACCAGCGCGAGTACCGCGAACGCGCCAAACAGCCATGCCACCAAGTGCTCGCGTTCCCACTCCTGCTGACCGCTGATCCAGTGCTCCAAGTCTTCGACGCCAGCATTTACTTGCTGATCCGCATCGAGCGAGTTGACCTGCAGGCCTACCGCATGCAGCAGCGTCAACGGCGAAACTTCCGCACGCACCAAAATCTGCGTCCACATATGCATCGAAAGCGTAAAAGGCAGGAACGCCTCTGGCAGGATTGGCTTGCTCAGTCCATCGTCGCGTTTGTCAGCGATCACGCCGACCACTTGCAGCCAGCCGTCCGCTCCCGTCGCCGCGAGCTCGAAGGGTGGTTCGTCTTTCAAATCCGGAACTCGAAAGGAATGACCGAGCGCGTCGCCGCTTGGAAAATACCGCTTGGCCATCGTTTCGTTAATTACCGCTACGCGCGCGGCGTCGTGATTCTGCGTTTCATCCCAGACCGCGCCCTGCACCATCGGGATGCGCAGCACGGCAAAGTATTCCGGACTCACGAAGTTAATACGCGCAGTTTGTTCGTCGCTCGCGGATTTACCCAGGATCTCAACGCTCGTTTGCCAGCCATTGGAAGGCGGCGTGGCATTCGACGAAATCGCCGCCATGGTCACGCCGGGCACGGTTGCCACTTTTTCCCGAATCTGCTCGAAATAAGTAGACCTCTCGGCCCACGCTTTATAGGTGTTGTCATGTACCGGAATCCCCACGGACATCACGTTGTGCGGGTCATAGCCGAGCCGCGTGTGCAGCAACCGCAGGAATCCTTCCATCGCTGCGCCCGCGCCCGCCAGCATCACCAGCGTCAACGCAATTTGCCCGGCAATCAGCAGATGGTTCAGCACGCGACCGCGCGGAGTTCCCGCCACGCGCCGCGAGCCCGCTTGCATCGCCAAACCCATTTTCGGGCGCGAGTACTGCAGCGCAGGCAAAATTCCAAACAAAATCCCCGTCAGCAGCGCCATCAGCACGCTGAACGCCAGCACCGGCAAATTAATCTGAATCGCCGCCTCATGAGGAAACGAATACTTTGGCAGCATGGCCACAATCACCGCCAGCGCGCGGTACGCCAAGAGCACTCCGAGCGCGGCGCCCGTTATCGACAACACCAGCGATTCCGTAAGCAGTTGCGCGATCAGCCGCTCTCGGGTAGCGCCCACCGCCGCGCGCACTGCAAATTCTTGTTGCCGCGCCGCCCCCCTGGCCAGCAGCAAGATCGACACGTTTCCGCATCCAATCGCCAGTAGCAGCGCCACTGCGCAAAACAGCAGATACAGCGTCCCTCCCAAGTCGCGAAGGAATTGCTCATTTAAACCGATCACGTGGAATGTAAACTTTTCCGAAGGGAAGTGCTTTGGCGTTTGCCCCGCGAACTGTTCGATCATCGGGCCCAATGCCGCGTCAGCCGCGGCGTGCGAAATTCCAGGCTTGAGTCGTACACCCACGTAATAAGTGTGCGCCAAATCCTGCGTGATCTTCTCCGGCAGATATACGTCGCCGTCTCCCCATGTAAAGCGCGGCGCCCCGACGCCCACGATGGTGTAATTCTTCCGTACGAGTTGCAGCGTTTGCCCGATCACTCCGGGGTTTGCATTAAAGTGTCGTTGCCAGAATTTGTAGCCTAAAACCACCACGGGTTGTGGATCTTGCCCATCGATCGCGTCCGCAGGTAATAAGTTGCGCCCCAGCGCTGCCGGTACCCCCAAAAAATTAAAAGCGTTGGACGACAAAACCACGCCGTTCACGTCTTCCGGCAAATCTTGACCGGTCACCGTCAAGTTCCAGTCGTCTTCAAGGAAAGCATCTTCAACGACTGGCGACTTGCGAATTTCCTGCCATTGTCCTGCGGTCAGTCCGAAATAGCGATCTTGCCCGGATGGCGTCTTGAGCCGCATGTGCACCATGCGGTCCGGGGCCGCATACGGATAAGGATTCACGAGGATCGCGTAGATGACGCTGAACACGGCTGTCGTCGCGCCGATTCCGAGCGCCAGCGAGACCACCGCCGTCAGCGTAAATCCTGGCGTCTTAAACAGTTGCCGAAGCGCGTAGCGAAAGTCTTGCAGCAGCGTTTGCATAGTCCCCACCCCGGGCAAACGAATTTCCCCACGCGGACATCATGCACGTCTCTCGCCGCACCGATCTATTGCAAGTCGTTGAATTCGTTACCGCCATTGTCGCCCGCCGGCCGCATCAGGTGTCCGCTTTCGCAACGCCACCGTTCGCAACTGGACGTTTTCGTTGCTGTCGACTCGAAACACAACGGCCACCGTCCAGGACATCAGACGGTGGCCGCAAGATTCATTTTGCCATGAGTGCGTTGGCCCGACAGCCAATCCTTCGCGTCAACTTCACCCTGAACTTAGTTCAGCGGCGAATCTGTCGGCCCGGCTTCCGCGCCGTATGCAAAGGTGATCACGCCGCCTTGATCCGAGTAGAAGTACCGCTGACCGCTCTGTCCCGGCGTCGAAGGATCGCCGTTCACAGTATACGTATACACCAGGCCGTCGCCAGCCGGTGCTCCCGCCACGTAGGTAAAGTTGTACCCGCTCTTCGTGCCCGCCGTCAGCGTGGCATCCAGCAAGTCCGCGGCCGCCGAGCTCGCCACCGCCGCCGGCCCCAGATTCGACAGCGACGCCGGAAAGCCGATGGCATACGTCGAAGAATACGTCACGCAAACCGTGTTCAGCGTTCGCATGGACTCGACCGCCGACGCTTCATTCGCAGACATGCGCGCGGCCAACAGGTTCGGTATGGCAATCGCCGCAATAATCAGAATGATGGCCACCACGATCAGCAGCTCAATGAGTGAGAAACCTTTTTGGCCTTGCTGTTTGTTTCGCATCTTGTGAGTTCTCCTTCGCATCTCGGTTTGTCGCGCTAGCTTCGTCGGGCGTCGCGCTTAACGTGAATTCAGTATGGAAGGGAAGCCAACAAAACTCGATGGAGCATCTGTTTCAATTTGGACCGGACCCCTGTCCTACGCAAAACCGCTGTTTTTCCCGTACCCAAGACCTAGTACCGTTGGCAACATTGCCACTGTCCTTCGATATTCATTCGAAAGTAAGTTACATCTAATCTGTTGTTTACGAGGTGCCCAAGAACGTCTTTCGAAGGCCCGGAAATCGAGATGAGAAACTAGCCTAATCCCGCGTACCTGTCCTACCCCTTCCCCAATCTTCCCACCGCAACCCGCGCACTCGCGAAAACTCCCGCACATTCCCAGTAACCAGCGTCATCCCCCGCCGCAACGCCTGCCCCGCAATCAACACCTCGTACGCCCCAATCATTTTTCCCGATTTTTCCAGATGCGCCCGCACCCGTCCCGCCTCCCGCGCATCTTCTTCATCCAGCTCCAATACTCCGCTCACTCCCCGCAAAAACCCCGCCACCAGCCGCGCATTCGCATCGGGCATCGCACTTTTCACCACGCCATACCACAATTCAAAACTAGCCACGCTCGGCACCAGCACTCGTGCCCGCGTACCCAGCACTTCGCCCAGGCGGCGCCGCACCGCCGGCACTCGATTGCGGATCACCTCGATGCACACGTTCGTATCCAGCAAATATTCCATCAAAATAGCTTCCGCCGCGGCGGCTTCGGCTGTTTCCGCCTAGCGGCCAGAAAAGTGTCATCCGTCTTCAACCGGTCCAGCTCCGCAAACCATGCCTCCGCATCCGCGGGCATTGGCTCCAGCAACACTCCCTTGCCCACCCGCCGCCCCGCGCGTTCCTCCGCCTCCAGACTTTTCCAGCCGCGTAGTATAAAAAAATTACAACACATTCCCCCTTACCTGCGTCAAAGCAGACAGAGCATGCTTGGCAGCAATCGACCCGGCCACGCGGACAGTGCCAGTCGCGTCAAGATGGACAGTTATCGTCCTGGTGCAAATCAGTTGCTGCGCAACCGGTAGCATTTCGGGGTGTTATAATTCAGGAGCAACGGGATGGTAGTCCCAATCGGAATAGGAGCTTTACGATGGGCGAGCAAGTCAAGGATTTAGTAGGTTGGGCGCGCAGGCGCAAAGCATTAACGGGAGTTTTTCTGGCGGTCACCCTGACCGCCGGGATCATTATCGGTTCGGTCGTATCCGGCCGCGTTTCCGCGATGAAAGCCCTGAATTTTGCGGGCACCAGCGCCACGCGTCTTGCCGTTCCCGATCCGATTCCTTCTTCAAGTTCATTTTCTGGCATCGTCACGCGCGTGGAACCCGCGGTCGTCAATATCGCCACCACGCAAGTGATGGATCGCAAAGTTTCCCGACGCCATCGCATGCAGCCCACGCAACCCGGCGACGATCAGAATGATCCCATGCAGGATTTCTTTGATCGCTTCTTCCAAGGGCAAGGCGGCGGACAAGACGCGCCTCCGCAAGCGGAGCGCAGCCTCGGCTCCGGCGTCATCGTGGACAAGCGCGGCTACATCCTCACGAACAATCACGTCGTTGACCAAGCCACCAAAATTCAAGTGCAGCTCAGCGGCGACACGCAAAAATACACCGCGAAAGTTGTCGGTGTTGACGAAGACACAGACCTCGCGGTCGTAAAAATAGACGCAGGCAAAGATTTGCCGATCGCCAAACTCGGCAACTCGGACGGTGTGCAAGTCGGCGATTGGGTTCTCGCCATCGGCAGCCCCTTCGGTTTGCAAGCTACGGTCACTGCGGGAATCATCAGCGCGAAAGATCGCGGCGGCATCGGACGGCAATTCCAGAAATTTATTCAGACGGACGCAGCCATTAACCCCGGAAATTCCGGCGGCCCGCTCGTTGACCTCGCTGGCGAAGTTGTCGGCATCAACACCGCCATCATCACGGGCAGCCGCGGCTACGAAGGTGTCGGATTTGCTCTGCCTTCGACCACCGCTATCAACGTTTATAACCAAATCATTTCACAGGGCCGCGTGACGCGCGGTTCCATCGGCGTTAGCTTCCAGGAAGATCTCGGCACCAACGCCATCACCCTCAAGGAACTCGGCGCGCCGTACGGCGTCGTCATTGAAGGCGTCGAACCCGGCAGCCCAGCTGAAAAAGCTGGACTGAAGGGCGGCGACGTGATCACGGGAGTCAACGGTCAGCCCGTCAAGAGCGGCAACGACCTCGTCAATCCCATTGCCATGGCGCCGATCGGCAGCAAGATCAAACTGAGCTACGTTCGCGACCGCGCGCAAAAGGAAACCACTGCGACGGTCGAAGACCGCACGCGCGTTTTCCCCAACGCCGCTGGCCGCATGGGCGACCAGCCAGGTGAAACAGCTCCACCGGAGTTTGGCTTGCACGTGCGAGAGCTGACTCCTGACAGTGCGCGTCAGCTCGGCGTCAACAACGTGAAAGGCGTGCTGGTTTCGGAAGTTGAACCGGCCAGCTTCGCTGACGATCTCGGCTTCGGCCGCGGCGACGTGATCGCGGAAGTGAATCGCGAACCCGTCACCACCGTCGACGAATACCGCCGCGCCGTGGCGAAACTCAAGCCCGGCAGCAACGTGGTGTTCAAGGTCATCCGCAAGGCGGATGCCGACCGCACCCTGACGGTGTTCCTGCCCGGTGTTGTTCCCGCGGAAAACCAGAAGTAATTAATGACTAGCGCGAACGAGGAATCTCACGGACAATACGTGAAGGTTCCTCGTTTCCGTCTGTAGCAGGAATTGCCAACAACATGAAGGCGCCCAGCGCAACCAGATTTCTATTCCTGCTGACCGTGGTGCTCGCGCTCGGCGTGCCGGCCGCTTCCGCCAGTACAGCGCAGCGCAAAAAAACTTCCAACGCCACGAATTTCAGCACAAAAACGGATCAGAATTCTGGCGTAAAAACGTACCGCGTAAAAACCACAGCAAAATCAGTGGCCGCCGGAAAAACTCCCGTGAAAACCTCCCCCGCGGCAGGGAAGTCGAGCGTCACAAAATCCAGCAACGCAAAATCGAGCGGCAAGAAATCCGGCAAACGCTCCAGCAAGACTGGCCGCCAGCGCGGACAAATGACGCCCACGCCAGAACGCATCACGGAAATCCAGGAGGCATTGGCAAAAAACGGTGCGTTGAACAGTACGCCCAGCGGAAAGTGGGACGATTCGACAACCGAAGCCATGCGCAGATTTCAAGCCGCGCACGGCTTGAATCCGAGCGGCAAGCTCGACGCGCGTTCCCTCAACGAATTAGGACTCGGCTCGACCACCGCGGGTATCGCAGCGCCCGCTCCATCATCCGCTCCGCGCACTTCCGCAGCGTCTCTTCCGAGCGACATTCAGCAGTAAGAGAGAAACGCCGATGCCTCTCACAATTTCCATGCGATTTCACTGCCACCAAACCTTATCCGCAAAACCTCCGATGCAAAATAATCGCAACGCCAAAAGAAGTGTTTCAAAGAAACGCAATTCAAACGAAAAAAAGTCCGATGCAAAATAAAAACCTCCGGCGAACGAAATGTTCGCCGGAGGTTTCGTTAGTTGGCGCGACGCGAATTAGTCGGCTTGCGCCTGAAGAACTTCTCCGGGCAAACGCACGATACTTGGACGCGCGTTGGGATCGCCGCCGCTCGCGTAGTTGTCGCTAGCTCCTGGGCGAAACGAGGAAGCCTGACGCGAATCGCTGCGTCCGCTGCGATTGCGGCCAAAACCATTACGCGAACCGCCGCGTGAATCTTCTCGAGAGCCAGAGCGCGGACCAGGCGAACCGGGCCGCGAAGCTGAGTGTGCACCGTGACGCGCATGTTCGCGCGGTTTGGCGGGCGAACTGGAGTGCGAACCTTCGTAAGAATTGCCGCGCGAGTCGTCCGCTGAGCCGGTCTGCGCATTCGTATGCGAGGCCGCGTGCGCAGGGCTGTGCGATTCGCGACGCGAGCTCGAATGCGATCCGGCGTGCGAGTTACCGCGAGATTCTTCACGCGGAGCGCCGCGATGCACGTCGGGGCGAACAAACGGCGGACGTGCGGAACCGTTGGGCGACGTTGCCGCGTGCGAAGTTGGATTGCTCATGTTGTGCGGAGCGGCGGTGCCATCGTTGGCAAGCAGGCGTTCCATCTTGATGCCCAGCTGGCGTTCCATATGGAAAATTTCCGAGCGCTGTTCGCGCGAGAACATGGTGGAGGCGACGCCTTTGCCGCCGTTGCGTCCGGTGCGGCCGACGCGGTGAATAAAATTCTCGGCGACGTCGGGCAAATCGTAGTTGATGACGTGCGCGATGTCTTGCACGTGAATGCCGCGCGACGCAACGTCCGTGGCGACGAGAATTTTCACGCGGCCTTGCTGAAACGCCGCGAGTGCGGAAAGGCGCTGCGATTGCGAGCGGTCGCCGTGAATCATGGAAGCAGTGAAGCCGTCGCGATGCAGATTTTTGCAAATGCGCTCGGTGCCCCGCTTGGTGCGCGCGAAAATTAGAACCCGGCCAGTTTCCTTGGTGAGCAAACGCGCGAGCAGTTCCTGCTTGCGGTCAGTCGAAACTTCAAACGCCTGCATGGCGACGTTTTCGGAGGGCTTGCTGGTGGAACCAAACGCGAGACGAACCGGCGTGCGCAAATAGTCCTTGACGAGATGCGCGACGCTGGCTTCCATGGTTGCCGAGAAGCACATGGTCTGGCGTTCTTTCGGGAGCAGTGCGGCGATGCGCTTGAGCGCGGGAAGAAAGCCCATGTCCAGCATGCGATCGGATTCATCGAGAACAAGGATGCTGAGCGAACGGAAATTCACGAGTTTGCGGTCGAGAAAATCTTCGAGGCGGCCGGGAGTGGCGACGATTAATTTTGCGCCTTTGCGGATGGCTTGCAATTGCGCGCCTTCCGCGAGTCCACCGACGACGGCGGCGGCTTGCGTGAGCTGTTTTCCGCGAAGCGTGTTGTACACCTCGACGACTTGTACTGCCAGTTCACGCGTGGGCACGAGCACGAGGGCTCCGACGCCCGGCGTGGCTTGCTTCAAGAGCTTTTCCATCACCGGAATCATGAAGGCCAGCGTTTTGCCGGTACCGGTTTGCGCGGTGGCGAGTACATCTTTACCTTCGAGCGCGACGGGAATCGCAGCGGCCTGCACGGGCGTGGGGGTAACAAACTTCATGGCCGCGAGGCGTTCCTTCATGTACGGAGAAATCATTGATTCAGAGAAACTATTCATTACACAACTTTCTTGCTGGCTGGTGCCGGCGCACACACGAAGTTCCGAGGGCACACGGCACATTGTGCCAGGCTCATTTTAGATTACGCGTATGACGTACGGAGAAAACTGCAGGCGGGGATTCTCAGATCAAGTCAGATGAAGCACCAGAGGGACCGCACAACACAACCGAAGTGATAAGCGCAAAAGAAGAATAGCACAAGTGGCGGCAGAATACACGGAGAATAAATTGGTTGCCCAAGTGGTCAACGCCAGGCCATGCGGGGTGGAGCATCCCTCACGCCTAGCGCCGTCAGGCCGCCATTCGCGAGGAGCGCAAGCGATTTCGCGGGCAAAGCGGCTTGCTGAACAACGATTCGAACCATGCTCGGTATAACGGAACACGGAACCCAGCAATCTATTCCAGTGGACGGTGGCGAGAGGAGTTCTTATGGCGCAGAAGGTCTTGGTTACGGGCGGATCGGGATTTATTGCGGCCCATTGCATTTTGCAGTTGCTGGATGCCGGATATGAGGTGCGCACTACGGTGCGGAATTTGCAGCGCGAGGGCGACGTGCGGGCGATGCTCGAGGAAGGCGGCGCGCAGCCTGGGGGACGATTGACGTTTGCGGCGGCGGATCTCGAACGTGAAGCGGGTTGGCCGCAGGCCGTTGCTGGGTGCGAGTATGTGCTGCATGTGGCCTCGCCTTTGCCTCCCAGCGTGCCAAAAGACGAAAACGAATTGATCAAGCCGGCGCGGGAAGGGACGCTTCGCGTGCTCCGTGCGTCTCGCGACGCCGGTGTGAAGCGCGTGGTGGTGACTTCTTCGTTTGCGGCGATTGGCTACGGCCACAAGGAACGGGAAAAGCCGTTCGACGAGAAGGATTGGACGGACGCCGACGCCGCGGGCTTACAGCCGTACCATAAATCGAAGACGCTGGCGGAACGTGCGGCATGGGATTTCATCGGCAAAGAGGGCCAGGGGCTGGAACTCTCGGCGGTGAATCCCGTGGGAGTGTTTGGTCCGGTGCTGGGGCCGGATTATTCGGCGTCCATTCTGCTGGTGCAACGGTTGATGGATGGGGCTTTGCCGGGGTGCCCGCAGCTTTATTTCGGCGTCGTGGATGTACGCGACGTTGCTGACCTGCATCTGCGCGCGATGCTGCATCCGGCGGCGAAGGGCCAACGTTTTCTCTCGGTCGCCGGCGATTTCCTATCGATGGTCGACATTGCAAAGGTGCTCAAGAGGCATATGGGCGCGGCCGCCAAAAGAGTGCCGACGCGGGAACTGCCGAATTGGGTGGTGCGCCTGGCGGCGCTGCGCGATCCGGCGGTGAAGCTGATTTCACCGGAGCTGGGCAAAAAGAAGAACGGGAGCAATGAAAAGGCGCGAACGTTGTTGGGCTGGACGCCGCGATCGAGTGGAGAGGCAGTGGTCGCGACCGCCGAAAGTCTGCTGCGGCTCGGACTGCTAAAGGAAAGCGAGAAGAAAGCGGCCTGAATGATCGAACCTGATTTGGCCGTCCTGACTCTAGATCGCGCCGGCGGAAAAATGGAGCGGGAGGCCGGTCAGGCGAGCGATGCGGGAAAAATCCTTGTCGAGGGTGAAGACGCTGGCGCGATGCTCTAGGGCCATCGCCGCGATGAGTACATCGATGGTGGTGAGACTGAGGCCCTTGGCACGTGCCATGCGGAAAATTGCCGCGGCTTCACGGTAGGTGTGAAGGCCACCAGGTTCGAGCAAATCCCATTGCACGAGATACTGTTCGATGCGCGCGACATCGCGAGTCAGGCCTTGAAGAATTTCGGTGATGACTACGCCGGCCAGAGCAAAAGGCTCGGCATCAGCGATCATCCGCCGCAATTCATTTCCGGCGCGGCCGGGGCGGAAACTAAAAAAATCAATCCACACGGAACTATCAACGAGGATCAACCACGGTTCCTGCGCATGACTTTCAAGTCCCCCTTCCAGATGCCCGCTCCGAAGTAGGGAGGGATGCCTTTGCGGGTCTCCGTGCGCACCAGCAGTTCCAGCGCCTTATCGACGATCTCGCGCTTGGTCTGCAGCCCGGTGAGCTTGCGAGCCTTGCGCACGAGCGTCTCGTCTACGTTAATGTTCGTTCTGGGAACGAAATATGGTGTATGACGACGTTCTTGCGACCTATTCGCTCGAGCCAGACTGGATTTGTACGAGCGGGGATGGCTGATTAGGGGGTGGGGTGCGGGTGGTCCAGCGCGGAGGCTTGGGAGTGGTGGAGCGGAAGCGGTTCACGAAGTTGCCGATGTTAATGGAGGCGGAGATGAAGTGGTCGACTTTTAGGGGACCGACAACCTTTTCTCTGCGGATGCGGTGCAAGCCGCTGCTGATGGCGCAGCCGCATTGCGAGCAGTCTGGGGAGCCGCCGAAGACGCAGGGTTCGGCGCGGCTATGCAGGTCCGCGGAATAATTGGCGGAAAATTTTGCGAACAGGCAGTCGCCGGGATGCTTGGGCGGATGCAGGAAGGCTTTGGCGAGTTTCTCGTTGAACAAAAGTTTTGGATAGCGCTTGGCCCGGGAGGGCAGCTCGGCAGCCAGAACTGCGCGGTCATTTGGGAGCAGCAACTCCGGGCTTTGTTCGCCGATTTGCGGAGTGTAGCCGCTGACCCAGATGCTGTTGGTTTCTGGTCGCGCGTTCCAGAAGGAGACGTATTCTTCGAGGTAGCCGGGACGGGTGAGCATTTGGTGGGTAATGGTCCAGTGAATGTTGACCTCGCAGCCTGCGATATTTTTTAGAATGCGTTCGTAGGTGGCAGGCGTACGGCGAACGTCGTGGTGTTCGGGCAGGCCGTCGACGGAGACGGCGATGCGCACGCGGGGGAGTTTCATCCATTCCTGGGGAACGGGAATTACGGCGCTGGTGACGACGAGCGTGAAGATTTCCATTTCGGCGAGGACGGGCAAGATGCAACTGAGTTCGCGATGGCGCACGAGAGGCTCGCCGCCAACGATGGAAACGTGCAGCGGCTGGTGCTTGCGGACGAGTGCGAGAACCCCGTTGACGAGTGCGTCGCCGCGAAAATCGCTTAGTTCGCGAAGGGTGACGCCACCGCCGAGGTGCTGTTCGCCGTAGGCGTAGCAGCCGGGACAGCGCAGCGGACATTCGCGCGTGATTTCGATGGAGAGCATGGGGATATGGCCGGCTAAGATGCGGGCCCAGGCTTCGAGAACTTGGCGAGGCGCCACGGTGCTATTCGATTTGCGGGGATGCATGGGGGTTAGATGTCGCCAGGGGCGGTCGCGCTGTATCGAATTTCTTTATAAAGCGCGGCGGTTTGACGGGTTTTGCGGCGGGAGCTAAACTGGGGGCTCCACGTGGTTGCGGTTCGCTTTGGACCCCGCACAGGAATTGCCGGAGTGTTTCTGGCCGACAGATAAATATTGGGAGGAAGTATGGCTACAGTGGCGGCGCCGCGAGTTTACAAGAATTTTATTGGCGGGGAGTGGGTGGAACCGCGCGAGGGAGCGAAGGCGTACGAGAATCGCAATCCCGCGCATACGGATGAATTGGTGGGAATGTTTTGTTCCTCCGGGCAGGCGGATATCGACGCAGCGGTGGATGCGGCGACGGAAGCGTATAAGACGTGGCGATTGGTGCCGGCGCCGAAGCGCGCGGAGATTTTGTATCGCGCGGCGGAATTGCTGCTGCAGCGTAAAGAAGAATTGTCAAAGGATATGACGCGCGAGATGGGCAAAGTGCTGGCGGAGACGCGCGGCGACGTGCAGGAAGCCATCGACATGACGTATTACATGGCGGGCGAGGGGCGGAGGTTGTTTGGGCAGACGACACCGTCCGAGTTGCCGAATAAATTTGCCATGAGCGTGCGGCAGTCGATTGGCGTATGCGGAATGATTACGCCGTGGAATTTTCCGATGGCGATTCCGTCGTGGAAGATGATGCCGGCGCTGGTGGCGGGAAATACGGTGGTGCTGAAGCCGGCGGAGGATACGCCGCTGTCGTCGTATCACCTGGTACAGGTATTGACGGAGGCGGGGATTCCGAGCGGGGTGGTGAATCTGGTGAGCGGGGATGGGCCGGGAGCGGGAGCGCCGCTTTCGCGTCACAAAAAAGTGCCGGTGATTAGTTTTACGGGGTCGACGGCGGTGGGGCGGATCATCGCCGAGGCTGGGGCGCCGGTTTTTAAGCATGTGAGCCTCGAGATGGGCGGGAAGAACATCATCATTGTGATGGATGATGCGAATCTGGATTTGGCGATTGATGGCGCGATTTGGGGTGGATTTGGAACGACGGGGCAGCGCTGCACGGCAGCCAGCCGCGTGGCGGTGCACAAGAGCGTTTACGGAGACTTTGTGAAGCGATTTGTGGAACGCGCGAAAGCGCTGAAGGTGGGCGATGGGCTGGATCCGCAGATTGAGATGGGGCCGTGTATTAATGAACAGCAGCTGCAGACGGTGATGAATTATGTGGAGATTGGTAAGGCGGAGGGCGCGAAATTGTTGACCGGTGGGAACCGGCTGGAGAGCGGGCCGCTGGCCAAGGGCTGGTTCCATGCGCCGACGGTGTTTGGAGATTGCACGGCAACGATGCGCGTGGCGCAGGAGGAAATTTTTGGACCGGTGGTGTCGGTGATACCGATCGGCAGTTTTGATGAGGCGATCGAAGTGGCGAATGGCGTGCCGTATGGATTGTCGGCGTCGATTTACACGAAGAATGTGAATCAGGCGTTTGCCGCGATGCGCGATTTGTATACGGGCATTGTGTACGTGAATGCGCCGACGATTGGCGCGGAGACGCATTTGCCGTTTGGCGGGACGAAACAGACGGGGAACGGTCATCGCGAGGCGGCGATATCGGCGATTGATTTCTTTACGGAGTGGAAGACCCTGTATATCGATTATTCGGACCGATTGCAGCGCGCGCAGATTGATAACGCGGAGTAGCTAATTGGCGTTCGCACCGTTTGCGGCTACTATTGTTGCATTCACCGCACTGGTAAAGTAGCTTACGCACGTGGATAAATCCCCCGAAGAGCTTTCGCGCGAAGTGGAACTGCTGCGCGCGCAGTTGGCAGGCGTGGCGGCGCGTGTCCACGAACTCGAATTGCGTGCCGGCGGAATTACTAAACCGGAAGTCGCTGAAAAGTTAGTTGTTGCGGCAACTAACGTTCCGGTCACTCCGGTTGTTGCGCCCATCAGCGGTGAAGCAAGGGCCTCAAGTCCGCGGCCGGTTCCGCAGGCCAGCGCTGTGCCAGCCGGTCCCAGAATTTCTCTGCCGCAAATCAATCGACTCTCGACAAAACCGCAAGCAGATTTAGAGCAGAAGATTGGCCAGTACTGGCTGAACCGCGTCGGCATTGTGGCGGTGCTGACGGGGATTTCTTATTTTCTGAAATATGCGTTTGAAAATAACTGGATTGGGCCTAGCGGTCGCGTAGGCATTGGATTACTTGCTGGGATTGCGCTGATTTTGTGGAGCGAACGGTTTCGCGCCAAGGGGCACGCGGCATTTTCCTATTCGTTGAAGGCGCTCGGGCTTGGCGCGCTGTACTTGTCACTGTGGGCGGCGTTCCAGGTGTATCAACTGATTCCGGCGGGGGCGGCGTTTGCGGCGATGGCCGCGGTGACGTCCGCAGCGATTGTCCTGGCCTGGACGCAGAATGCCATGGTGCTGGCGGCATTCGCTTTGGCGGGGGGATACGCTACGCCCTTGCTGCTCTCGACCGGACAGAATCACGAAGCGGAACTTTTTGCTTACGTGGCGTTGCTGGACATCGCGGTGCTGGTACTGGTGATGCTCAAGCCGTGGCTGCGGCTGACGTGGGGAAGCTTTTTAGGCACGGAGATTTTGGTTGCGGCTTGGGCGTCTGAGTACTACCGCGAGGCGTACCGGACGGACACGGTAATTTTCCTGACGTTGTTTGCGGCGATTTTTGCGCTCGGTCCGTTGCTGGCGAAAAATGACGATGTGGATGCGGAGCGGCAATTGTCGGTGGGCAGCGTGCTGGCGGTGCTGAATGCCGCGGCGTACTTTGGTTCGCTCTGCGCGATGTATCGAGCGCCGCGGGACGTGTTGACCTGGTACGCGTTGCTGATGGCGGCTTGTTACCTGGGGTTGGGGGAGGCGTTTCGGCGGCTGCATCCACAGGAGGCCAGCAGGACGATTCGGCTGGTGCACATCACGCTGGCGGTCACGTTTTTGACCGTCGCGGTGCCCTTGCGGCTGAATGGGCACTGGATAGCGGTTGGCTGGATTGTGGAGTCCGGGGCGCTGCTCTGGATTGCCGGGCGGACGGGAACACGGCTGCTAGGCAGGCTCGGGATAGCGGCGCTGTCGCTGGGTATTGGGCGGCTGGTGTTCGTTTCCTGGGAGCAGGTGCCGCGGCTGGTGTTCAACGAGCGCTTTATGACGTATGTGCTGGCGATCGCGGTGGTCGGTGCCGTGATTCACTACGCGGAACCAATCGTTTCGGAGAACTTGCAACCGTTTTTATCGTTCGCAAAGATCGTGCTCAGTTTGCTAGCGCTGACGGCGCTAACGCTGGAGGCTTCGGATTTCTTTGACCGTCAGATGGCGCAAATCTACCCGATGCCCGGACACAGCGAGGCCTACAATTCCTTGCAATGGCGCGTGCTGAGAGATTTCACGTACTCGGCGATTTGGCTAATTTATGGGGCTTCGCTGATGGCCTTGGGATTCTGGGAACGCAGCGCGTTCGTGCGCTGGCAGGCGCTGGCGCTGATGGCTTTCACGGTGGGCAAGGTGTTTCTCTACGATGTTTCGGCGCTCGATAAAGGCTATCGCATTGTCAGCTTTGTGGCGCTGGGCGGCGTATTGTTGGCGGTTTCGTTCATTTATCAACGAGATTGGCTCAAGCTATCCGGGCAAGAAAGCTCCCGAGGCGTATGAGACGCGAAGTGCAAGCTGCGTGGTTCGCCTTGCTGTCGCTGGGCGCATGGTCGCCGCAGGCTGCGTCGCAGGGAAGTACGACTCCGGGAATTTCGTCACTGGAATTTCAGCGCGAGGTGCAATTGGCGCCGGGCGCTGCGCAACAATACATCGTGATCGACGGAAAAGTGTGGGAGCATGCGCGCCCGGACTTGGGCGACTTGCGGCTCTATGCAGCCGGTGCGGAAGTTCCTTACGTGGCGGAGACCGCCGCTGGGGCCATGCTGCGCGAGCAGGTGGATTGCAAGGTGCTGCAGCCCGTCACCGTGGCTGGAAAAACGCAATTCATCTTGGACATGACCGAGACCGAAGTGTATAGCGGCGTGCAGCTTGAGCTGAATAGCAAGGATTTCGTGTCCCGCGCGCGGATTGAGGGGGCCAACGAAGTTCACGCCGAGGATTGGGCGCTGCTCGGCTCCGGCACGCTGTATGACTTCACCACCGAGGGTCTGGGACACAACAGCACGCTGCAAATGCCGGACGCAACGTTTCGCTACTTGCGCGTGACGCTCGATGGTCCGGTGAAACGCGACGAGGTGCTCGGAGCCAAGACGCGAATCGGGCACGGAGAGGCTGCTAGCTGGGTGATGCTTGCCGAGCGGCCGACGATCGCGCAGCAGGGGCGGGACACCGTGCTCAGTTTTAGCCTTCCAGCGAAAGTACCGGTCGAGCGAATCCACTTCGATATCGACGGTGCGCAGCCGAATTTTGTGCGCATGGTAGAGGTACAAAGCGTTCCGATGACCGAAGCGAAGGAGAAAACGGAACGGCTCGCCGGGAACGGCACGATTACAAAAATTCACCTGTTGCGCGGAGGAAAAAGAATTGATCAGGAGGATTTCGCTGTTTCCATTTTCGCGCCAGGGCAAGGCACGCTGAAAATCATCGTGCACAACGGCGACGACGCGCCACTGCGTATAGCGGGCGCGCAACTCCAACAACTCGAGCGCCGGGTCTATTTTCAGACGCCCGCGGCGAGCCCGACCACCATGTACTATGGAAATCAGCGGCTTGGCGCTCCCAACTATGATTACGGCAAATTTTTTCAGGTGGATTCTGCGGCGGCGGAGAGCCGACTGCTCGCTGAGGAGATGAACGCCGTGTACCAAAAGCCAGCTGATCCTCGTCCCTGGTCGGAACGCCATCCGGCGGCGCTGTGGGCGGCGCTGGTCGCCGCAATTGTGGTGCTTGGGGGTGTTGCCGTGCGCTCACTGCGATCTGCGACCACCTAGGAGTTGCACCCCGTCTCGCGGGCTGCGGCTGGGATGATCAGTTTTCCAGCCAATGTTGACGGGTCTTGACACGCTTTCTACAATAGTAGAGCAGACCTTTGCACCCCATCTTTCTGCCGGAGGCCGCTCGTGACGCTTGCCACCAAGACGGAAAATGATACGAGAGCCAACGTCGAGAAGGCTGTGCCATTTTTTTTGGTGACGGATATCGCTAAGTCCCTCCGGTTTTACGTCGAGGGGCTGGGCTTCCGCAAGACCAAAGAGTGGGTTCCGGCGGGCCAGCTGCGGTGGTGTTGGCTGGAACTCGACGGCGTGGCGCTGATGCTGCAGGAGTTCGGGAACGGGCATGTTCCCGCAGGGAAACTTGGCGAAGGGGTATCGATATGCTTCCAATGCCGGGACGCGCTTGCGCTCTACCGCGAGTTCACGTCTCGCGGCCTTCAAGTGCAAGAGCCTTTTGTGGGAAACAGCATGTGGGTGACGATACTTGCGGATCCTGATGGGTACAAACTCGATTTCGAGAGCCACACGGATGCGCCGGAAGAGATTACGCTCGGGAAATGGGAGTGCAAAATCGGGGCGTAAAAAGCTAACGCTTACCCATAGTCGCGCAGGGAACGGTTAGCGGAATGGCGCTGCACGGAGTACAGTGCTGCTATGAGGACACCCGCGCTGCAGGAACGGCGGAACCGGCAGATATTAGCGGATATTGTGCGCACGTACATTGAGACGGGCGAGCCGGTGTCTTCGCGCGCGATTTCACAGCGCTTTGAGGAGATTCTGAGTCCCGCGACCATTCGAAATGTGATGGCGGATTTGGAAGATGGCGGGTTGTTGTACCAGCCGCATACCTCCGCAGGGCGCGTGCCGACGGCGGCGGCGTATCGATTTTTTGCGCAGGAAATTGCATCGCAGGCGACGCTTACCGTGGACGACCGCGACTGGATCAAGCGGGAGTTTGCGGGAGCGAAGACCTCAGCGGAAATTACCGAGCGGGCGGGGCATGTGCTGGCGGAAGTTTCGAACGGGCTGGGAATTATCGTTTCGCAGCCGCTCGGAAAAACCATACTGGAATATACGCGCATGTGGCTGCTGCCGGACGGGCGCGTGGTGGTGGTGCTGGTTTCGCCGGGCGGGAATACGCGGGACAAGATTTTGCGGCCGCATCGGATGTTTTCGCAGCCGGAACTGGATGCCACGGCGGATTTTCTGAACCGGCATTATTCGGGATGGACGCTCGAATCGATTCGCGCGGATCTGCTGCAAAAGTTGGCGACGGAGCGCGAGCGGTATGAAGGGTTGGTTAGCGGTGCTTTGACGCTGTGCGATCCGGTGGCGCTGGGCGATGAATTGTCGCTACACATTCACGTGGAAGGCACCGCGCAGATTGTAGGCAGCGCGGAATTTGCGGATCAGACGCAGTTGCGGGAAGTGCTGGCGGCGATTGAAGAGAAGCACCGCCTAGTGACCATGCTAAATGCGTGCATTGAGACGCCGGAGCCGGTGTACGTGCAGATTGGCGTGAAGGAAATCTCGCAGGCGGGAGAAAATATCGCGGTGATCAGCGCGCCGTATATGCGGAACGACGAAGTGCAGGGATCGCTCGGCGTGCTGGGGCCGACGCGCATGCATTATGAGCGGGCCATGACGGCGGTGGCGTACGTGGCGCAGCTTTTTAGCGAGGCGCTCAGTAAGCCGTAAGGGTTTAGAAAAGTTTGCCAGCCTGGTCCGAGGGGCCGCAACGAACGGAGCCGACACGGCGCTGCGGGAAAATCTGAAAGCGGAGGGAGTTGCCACGTGGGAGTGATTAATTGGAACGAAAAGAATCCGCCGAACGAGCAGGTGGCAGAGCTGGAGCAGAGCGTTCAGAGTAAGGAGACGGAAGCCGCGAAAGTTGAAACGGAAGCGGGGAAGTTAGCAGCCGAGCTTGAAGAGTTGCGGCAAACATTGTTGCGGCGGCAGGCGGATTTTGATAATTATCGCAAACGCATCGAACGCGAGCGCGCGGATGATTCGAAGCGCACTACCGCGCGGTTGATTGAGGCGCTGCTGCCGGTGCTTGACAACTTTGAGCAGGCGCTGGCGGCGCATCGCGAGCCGGAATATGCGAGTTATCAGAAGGGATTTGAGCTGATTTATAAGCAACTGGTGGACAATGTGACGCGGCTGGGCGCGGAGAGAATTGATCCGCTGGGCAAGCCGTTTGATCCCCACGTACATCAGGCGATGGATCGCACGGAAAGTTCGGAATATCCAGACGGAACGATTTTGCAGGTATTCCAGCCGGGATATGCGTTTCATGGGCGGGTGTTGCGGCCGGCGATGGTGCGTGTAGCGGTGCATCCGGGCGGCGCATCCAAAGAAGCAGCGAATTAACGTCGGTAAGACTTGAGTGTTCGAGGCATCGCGAGAAGGCCCCCACGCCGTGCGGGGGTAAACAGGAATGCACCTGCGGGCGTAAGCGTTGCTACTGGAAACTCCTCGCAAATTGCATGTGACGTTCGCGAGCTAGCCGCTTAAAATTACAAATATTTGAGGAAGAAAACAAGGAATCACGGACGATGACCAGAACCAAACAACGCGATTACTACGAAGTGCTGAGCATTTCGCGCACCGCACAGGTGGACGAGATCAAGGCGGCTTACCGCAAGGCGGCGCTGAAATATCATCCGGACCGTAATCCGGAAAATAAAGCTGAGGCGGACGTGCTGTTTCGCGAATGCACGGAAGCGTACAGCGTGCTGAGCGATCCGCAGAAGCGTCAGGTTTACGATCAATACGGTCACGCGGGGTTATCGAGCGCTGGAGGTACGGGCGGTTTCGATGGCACGGTGTTTCAGGATTTCCACGACATTTTTGGCGATTTTTTCGGATTTGAGGATTTGTTTGGCGGACGGCGCGGCGGCGGGCGGAATCGCGCGCAGCGCGGCGCCGACTTGCGCTACGACATGTCGCTGACGTTTGAAGAAGCGGCGGCGGGTGTGACAACAAAAATTAGGTTGCCGCGGCAGGAGTATTGCGAGTCTTGCAACGGGACCGGCGCGAAGAAGGGAACTGGCGTGCAGTCGTGCCAGGCGTGCGGCGGGCGCGGGCAGTTGGCGTATCAGCAGGGATTTTTCACGATTACGCGAACGTGCCCGAATTGCCAGGGTGCGGGGCAAATTGTGAAAGAGCGTTGCCCGGATTGCCGCGGGCAAGGGCGCATTGAACGAGAGCGCACGATTGAATTGCGCATTCCGCCGGGAGTGGATACGGGAACGCGGCTGCGCGTCGGCGGCGAAGGTGAACCGGGGCCGAATAGCGGGCCGGCGGGCGATCTTTACGTGGTGCTCGATGTGAAAGAGCACCCATTTTTTGAGCGGCGCGGCGCGGACCTTTATTGCACGATTCCGTTGAGCATGGCGCAAGCAGCGCTGGGCACGGAGTTGCCGGTTCCCGGCCTCGCGGGCGAAGAGCGGCTGAAAATTCCCGAGGGCACGCAAAGCGACGCGGTGTTTCGCGTGAAGGGCAAAGGCCTGGCCGATCCGCGCGGTGGCGGCAAGGGCGATTTGTATTATCACGTACGCGTGCTGACGCCGACGAAGCTGACCCGCGAACAGCGCAAATTAGTGGAACAGCTTGGGGCAACGCTTCGAGTTGAGAACAAGCCTGCGGAGCGCGGATCGACGATCTTCGACAAAGTAAAAGATATTTTCGGTTAAGATGGCTGTGGTTTAGAGAAAACGCGATTATTACTGACGCTATCCCCGTTCATCGGTTCTCCTAGCAGATGTTCCGCCATTGCATTATTGGCAGAGTGCCAATAGGGTGTAGAGGTGCGGCGGCGATTCTTCGTTTCACAATTTGACGAGATGAAGGCAGTGATGGAAGGCGAGGCGGCCCACCATTTGGGCCGGGTACTGCGTGCGCAGGAGGGGCAGCTTTACGAACTGAGCGACGGCCAGCGCGTGTTTCTGGGGCGGATTGAACTTGCTAGCCGCGACCGAATCGAGTTTGCACTGGAAGAGGAGATCTTCTCGCAAAAATCGAGCCTTGATGTGACGTTGCTGCTTTCGGTGGTGAAGTTTGACACCTTTGAGTGGGCTATTGAGAAGGCTACCGAATTGGGCGTGACCGCGATTGTTCCGCTGGCGGCGGCGCGCAGTGAAAAGGGTTTGCTGGCGGCAGCGGAGAAACGTGCGGAACGTTGGCGGAAGATTTTGCTGGAGGCTTCGCAGCAGTCGCGGCGATTGCGAGTGCCGGAGTTAAGGGAGTTGACGAAGCCGGGGGTGGCGTTTGCCGCGCAGACAGAAGGCGTGCGCGTCTTGCTTTCGGAACGGGCGGACGCCGTGCCCATGCGTAAGTTGCTTCTGCAGCGCAAAGACGCACAAGCCGTGCTGACGACTGGTCCGGAAGGCGGTTGGACCGACGCCGAATTCGCTGAGGCTCGTGCGGCGGGCTTTCAGGATGCGTCGCTTGGGCGGTTGATCCTGCGCACTGAGACGGCGGTGATTTCCGCACTAGCTTCGCTGAATTACGCGTTAACCACGGATTGACGCTTCTCCAAGGGGAGTGCCTTCGCCGTTGTGAGTGTCGGAATCGTCTGAAAACTCTGCACACCGTCTGAAAAAGTGGATTCTTCGCTGCGCCCTACTTCCTGGTCAGGGAAAGCGGGACAACCGTTGTGGCCCATTGTTGCCGATGTGGCGGATTAGCGGCCCGGCTTGGCCCCCTACGGCCTGCGAAGGCAACGAAAACTCCCATCGAGAGAATCTCACTAGATGCCGGCAGGGCCGCACGCGCCGCTTCCGCACACTCCTTCTCTGGTCGCAGCCAAAACGAATCTGGCGCGCGCCGCAACTGGCGTGCTATAAATACGAGGTCGCCACAATGCACAGCACGGACGAGAAGCCGCCCGCCACCACTGGAGTGCCAGAGAGCTCCTCGCCGTCGGCGCGCTCTTCGAGCGCGGAAGTTTTACCGGCAGCTTCGGAACCGCGAACCTCGCCAGCGATTGAGCTAAAAAATTCTGCGCAATATTCATTGCGCAGCGAAGTGCGTGTGTGGACGCGCGACCTGCTCATCGCCATCGGCCTAGCGCTGGTCATCATCGTGTTCCTCTACCAACCGGTAAAAGTCGAAGGCACCAGCATGGCGCCGCTGCTCTCCGACCAGGAGCGCATCTTCATCAATAAATTTGTTTATCGTTTTGAGCCCATCGAACGCGGCGACGTGGTGGTGTTCTGGTATCCTCTAGACCGCTCGAAGTCTTTTATCAAAAGAGTGATCGGTCTCCCCGGCGACACTCTGGAGATGCGGCAAGGCGCGCTGTACGTGGACGGCAAGCTGGTCCCCGAGCCGTACGTTCCGCCGCGCTACGAAGATTTTAGCGATTTTGGCCCGGTGCGCGTTCCGGAAGACAGCTACTTTGTGATGGGCGATCACCGCATCAGTTCGAATGATTCGCGCGTGTTCGGAGCGGTCGCCAACAAATTTATTTACGGCCGCGCTGTTTTTGCATATTGGCCGGTCGACCATTTCGGTTCGCTTTCGATTACGGACGCGCAATCCAAATGAGCGAACTTATTTTGCTGCTAGACGGAGGTTCCGCTGAACGAAGTTCAACACCGACCTGCGATTCTCGCGCTCGAAGACGGGCGCGTATTTAACGGCCGCGCGGCCGGCGCGATTACGCGCCGCGGCGGAGAAGTCGTTTTTAACACCAGCCTCACCGGATACCAGGAAGTTTTCACCGACCCAAGCTACGCCGGGCAAATCGTTTGCCTCACTTATCCGCACATTGGAAATGTTGGCGCAAATCTCGATGACGAAGAAGCGCCGCGCCCGTACATTGAAGCGCTGATCGTTCGCGAGTTTTCGCAGATTTCGTCGAACTGGCGCGCGGCGGAATCCGCGCAGCTTTATCTGAATCGCCACAAAATTCCTGCGATTTGGGATATCGATACGCGCGCGCTGGTGCGGCACATTCGCAAGGTCGGCACGCTTCGCGGCATGGTGGCCACCGACGGAACGCCCGCGGAACAGTTAATTTTTGAAGCGAAACATTTGCCGACCATGGCTGGTCAAGAATTAGCCGGCCGCGTCTCGTGCAAAAAATCTTACGGCTGGGACAAGGGCTCGATCGAGCTGGCGACTGCCCCGTGGACCGAGCAGATGGGCGCGGCGGTGCCCAGCGGCGAAACGCGCAGGTATCGCGTGGTGGCTTACGATTACGGTATTAAGCAAAACATTTTGCGCATGCTCGTTGATCATCACTGCGAAGTAGTGGTGGTGCCGGCACAAACTTCCGCGGAAGAAGTGCTGGAGATGGGCGGCGACGGCGTGTTTCTATCGAATGGTCCCGGCGATCCGGAGCCGGTGGAATACGCGATCCAGAATATCCGCAAGCTGCTCGGGAAGACTCCCATCTTTGGCATCTGTCTGGGCCACCAGCTTTGCGGGTTGGCGCTTGGCGGAAAAACGTTCAAGCTGAAATTCGGGCACCATGGGTCGAATCATCCGGTTAAGAACCTGCTTACGGAAAAAGTGGAAATCACCGCGCAAAATCATGGATTTTGTGTCGATCCGGAATCACTGCCCGCGAGCGACGTGGAAATCACGCATGTCAATTTGAACGACGGCACGAACGAAGGCATGCGGCACAAATCGCTGCCGCTCTTTAGCGTGCAATATCACCCGGAGGCGTCGCCCGGGCCGCACGATTCGCACTACCTGTTTCAGGAATTCACGAAAATGATGAGCGATCATCGTCCATGAGTATTTGGCTCATTCGTGGCGTTTGCCTGCTGCTCAGCGCGAGTCCTGGCGCGGCATGTACAAGCATCAATTCATCCGAAGCGGTCGAGGTGTTGACCGCTCAGCCCGCGGCGCGAAAAGTTCAAATCAAAGTCGCCTTGGATGGAGCGCCGGTACCCGGCGCAAAACTCGCGGTGTATTCAGCCGATGAACGACTTCTCCTTCGCGCGAGCGCAGATGATTCAGGAATCGTACATCTTCAGAAAATGTCTCTCGGGCAATACCACATTGTCGCGACGGGCGAGGGCCATTTGCGCTCGGACATCGTACTGGCCGTTTCAAAGAAAGCTGGCGTCGTAGCAAGCGTTTTTCAAATGGATCTTTTGCTGAAACCCGAACGCCCTCGCAGCGACGAATATTCCTTGTTAGCAGAGGAATTGCCGGTGCGTGAACGAGTTCCCGAGCTTAGAGGTCGGATCGAGGATCCCTTGGGGGCTGCTATCGTCGGCGCGACATTAAAGGTCTACGAAGACGGCGCTGGAAGTAACAGTAAACCGGTAGAATTCAAGGCTGGCGACGACGGAAGTTTTTCCCATAAATTCAGCGACGGAATCTACAGAGCACTCGTGATGTTCCCAGGTTTTCGGACCAGCGTCGTTGTTTTTGAAATATCGCGGTTCGCAACCAACAAAAATCTGCACATTCCCTTGCAGATCGGCGGTTGCTCTTAAATGCGCAGCCGCTCGGGCGTCTTGCTAACGGTCGGCCTGGCGGTTCTGTCACCCGGTCTATTCGCGGAGACGCCGAAGTTGCACGTTCGTACCAAGCACGGCGGGCCTGGCGAGGAGCAGCGCAAAGAGCAAGTCGAGCGGCTGGCGAAAAAATACGATCTCGCGAAATATACGATTACCCGCGACATTGCGATCGATCGCGGCGCCATCAATCATTCCATGCCGGTATTGACGCTGAACTTGCGCTTTCTCGATAACGACGATCTTGCGCTGTCCGCCTACGTGCACGAGCAAGGACACTGGCTGCTCGTCGAGCGTTATCGCAACGAAGATCCGCTGCTGCTCGAAGACCTGCAGCGAACTTTTCCGGGGCTCGATTACCGCATGCCGCAAGGCGATGGTGAATTGCGCAGCAGCTATTTCCATATCGCGGTGTGCATGCTGGAATGGCAAGCCATGGAAGAATTGACGGACGCGCAACGCGCACGAAGAGTGATCGAGTGGAAACATCACGACCACTACACGGCGATTTATGCGATTCTGCTGCAACATCGCGAGCAAGTGGAAGCGCTTTTGTATCGCCACGGTGTGCAGTGGTAAGCGGCGTCACGATGAGCAACAAGGGGAAAACAGTTTGAGGGAAGATGCCTAAGCGTACGGACATCAAGAAAATTCTGATCATCGGCTCGGGACCGATCGTCATCGGGCAAGCTTGCGAATTTGATTATTCCGGCGCGCAGGCGTGCAAGGCGCTGCGTGCCGAAGGCTATGAAGTGGTGCTGGTGAATTCGAATCCCGCCACCATCATGACCGATCCGGAGTTGGCGCATCGCACGTACATCGAGCCCCTGACGAAGGAATATGTTGAAGAAATCATTTCGCGCGAAAGACCTGATGCGGTTTTGCCGACCGTAGGCGGACAAACCGCGCTCAATTTGGCTGTGGAACTCGCGGAGAGCGGCGTACTCGAAAAGTACAAAGTAGAAATGATTGGCGCTTCGTTACGCGCGATTAAAGTTGCCGAAGACCGCTTGTGGTTTAAAGATGCTTGCCGCAAGCTCGGGCTCGACGTGCCAAATTCCGCGCTCGTCAATAATGCGCAGGATGCCTTGCGATTGTGCGACCAACTGGGGTTTCCACTGGTGATTCGGCCGTCTTTTACCATGGGGGGCTCCGGCGGGTCGATTGCCTACAACAAAGAAGAATTTGGCGAGGCCATTAATCACGCGCTGGATATGAGTCCGGTGCACGAAGCGCTCGTCGAAGAGTCGGTGCTCGGATGGAAAGAGTACGAACTCGAAGTGATGCGCGACAAGCGCGACAATTTCGTGGTCATCTGCACCATCGAAAATTTTGACCCCATGGGCGTGCACACTGGTGATTCCATTACCGTGGCGCCCGCGCAAACGCTGACGGACAAGGAATATCAGCGCATGCGCGACGCGGCAGCCGCGATTATCCGCGAAGTGGGCGTCGAGACCGGTGGATCGAACGTGCAGTTCGCGGTCAATCCGGAAAATGGCAAGATGACGGTGATCGAGATGAACCCGCGCGTTTCGCGAAGCAGCGCGCTGGCCAGCAAAGCCACCGGTTTTCCCATCGCTAAGATCGCCGCGCGTCTGGCCGTGGGTATGACGCTGGATGAAATTCCCAACGACATCACACAAAAAACGCCGGCATGTTTCGAGCCGACCATCGATTACGTGGTCGTGAAGATTCCCAAATTTCAATTTGAGAAATTTCCCGGCGCTGATAGCACGCTGGGCACGCAGATGAAGTCGGTGGGCGAAGTGATGGCCATCGGTCGCACCTTCAAGGAAGCGTTGCAAAAGGGCATCCGATCGTTGGAGCCCAGCACCCCATGGCGCGCGCCCAACGACACCCCAGATTCCCTGTTGCGCGAAAAACTGGCCACCCCGCGACCAGACCGCATTCACTGGATTTTGACGGCCGTTGAACGCGGATTACCTTCGCAGGAGATTTGCGATCTTACGAAAATCGATCCGTGGTTCATTCACCAGATTGCAGAACTAACCGCCATGAATCGCCGCGCGGCTGGCGTCACGGTGGAGACAGCTTCGAAAGATTTGCTGCGCGAAGCCAAACGCAACGGCGCCAGCGATGAAAACCTTGCGCAAATGTGGAAGACCACGCCGGCGGCTGTGAGGTTGCAACGCGCACGGTACGGGGTTGCCCCAGTGTTCAAGCGCGTCGACACCTGCGCGGCGGAATTTGAATCTTTCACGCCGTATATGTATTCGACTTACGAAGACGAGGACGAATCCGAGCCGCGCAGTGGTCCGAAAGTTATGATCCTCGGCAGCGGCCCGAATCGCATTGGGCAGGGAATTGAGTTCGATTATTGCTGCTGCCATGCTTCGTTTGCGCTGCGCGAAGACGGTTTCGAAACCATCATGGTGAACTGCAATCCGGAAACCGTTTCGACGGATTACGACACCTCGGACCGTTTGTATTTCGAACCGCTGACGCTCGAAGATGTTCTGGCGATCTTCGAAAAAGAAAAGCCGCAAGGCGTGATCGTGCAGTTCGGCGGACAAACCCCTCTGAATCTCGCGCTGGAACTAAAACGCAACGGCGTGCCTATTCTTGGCACCGCGCCGGAATCCATCGATCTTGCGGAAGATCGCCGCCGCTTCGGCCGCCTACTCGACGAACTGAAAATTCCGCAGCCGCGCAACGGCACGGCGCTGATCCCCGAAGAAGCGGCGCGCGTCGCCGGTGAAATTGGCCTGCCCGTTCTGGTGCGCCCAAGTTACGTGCTCGGCGGCCGCGCCATGGTCATCGCCTACGACGTAAACACCGTGCAGGAATATGTTTCGCAAGCCGCGCTGATGGGTCCCGCCAAGCCGGTGTTGATCGATCAGTTTCTCGAAGAAGCCACCGAGGTCGATGTCGATGCGCTCGCCGACGGTACTGACGTGGTCATCGGCGGCATCATGGAGCACATTGAAGAAGCCGGCGTGCACTCCGGCGATTCGAGTTGCGTGCTGCCTCCGGTGAGTCTCTCGCCGCAAATCATCGCTACCATTCGCGAATACACGAAGCGCCTCGCGCTGGCTCTCAAAGTAGTGGGCTTGATGAACGTGCAATACGCTATTCAGCGCGAAACCGTCTACGTGCTGGAAGTGAATCCGCGAGCCTCGCGCACCATTCCGTACGTCAGCAAAGCAACGGGCGTGCCGCTTGCGAAAGTTGCTGCGCGGCTGATGGCTGGAAAAAAACTTGCCACCATGAATCTCCCGCTCGTTTGGCACGAGGGCGTTGCAGAAATTGCCGTCCACGAGTTTTACGCCGTGAAATCGCCCGTATTTCCGTTCAATAAATTTCGCGGCGTGGATACGATTCTTGGTCCGGAAATGCGTTCTACTGGCGAAGTCATGGGCACTTCCACATCGTATGGCCTGGCGTTCGCCAAAGCGCAGCTCGCTGCAGGGCAGCGGCTGCCGCGCTCCGGCACCATTTTTCTCAGCGTGAACGACCGCGACAAAAAACATGTCGGCTCCCTAGGCAAAGAACTCGCAGCCCTGGGGTTTCGACTTACCGCCACGCGCGGCACCTCAGCAGCCCTCGAAGCCGCGGGCGTCGAGAGCATGGAAGTCTTCAAAGTAAACGAAGGCCGTCCGAATATCGTGGACCTCGTCAAAA
>Ga0182024_10001025_pt1 | contig 72578 bp, 65 predicted proteins | sample P32metaG_FD_120480 | JGI IMG/M metagenome (GOLD analysis project Ga0182024, IMG submission 120480) | Permafrost microbial communities from Stordalen Mire, Sweden - P3-2 metaG (Illumina Assembly) | ecosystem: Environmental > Terrestrial > Soil > Wetlands > Permafrost | place: Sweden: Stordalen...
ATCGCCTGCTGGAGCGCGTTGAGCGTGCCGTCGGGCGCGGCGAGCGATTCGACCGTGCGCACCTCGCGGCCTTCGGCCTGCACCGCGAGCGTCAGGCAGGAGCGCGCGGCGACGCCGTCGATGAGCACCGTGCAGCAGCCGCAGATGCCGTGCTCGCAGCCGACATGGGTGCCGGTGGCGCCGAGCCCGTGGCGCAGGAAATCGCTCAGGAGCGTGCGCGACTCGGCTTCCGCCGCAAGGTTTCGGCCGTTGAGCTTGAGCGCGATCCGTATCCGCTCGGCCCGGTTCACGCGGCGCATCGCATCGCCTCCGCCACCACTTGCGGCGCCAGGTTTCGGAACAGGTCGCGCCGCATCGCCGCCGTTGCATGCAGGTCTTCGTAGCCTTCAAGGCCCTGCCCGCATCGCCTGATGTCGTCTGCGAGAAGACGCGGGTCATCGTGCGCCTCGATCCGGGCCACCATCGGCCGTCCCGCCAGGCCGCCGACGCCGAGATCAACCCGCCGATCGCTGCACACCGCGGCGATCGCGATGATGGCAAAGTCGCCATGCCGGCGCGCGACCTCACGGAAGGCGACGCCCTGCCCGCTCGCCACCGGAAACCGCACCGCCGTGATCAATTCATCCGGCTCGCGCGCGGTGGTCAGCATGTCCATTTGAAAAGCCGCGGCGGCCACCACGCGCTCACCGTGCGCCTGCGAGCGCAGCACCACTTCGCCGCCGAGCACGGCGAGCGCCAGCGGCAGCTCGGAACTCGGATCGGCGTGCGCGATCGAGCCGCATACGGTGCCTTTGTTGCGGGTCTGGAAATGGCCGACGAACGGCAGCGCCGCCGCGACCAGCGGCAGTTTCTCCCCCAGCCCCGGCCACGCCAGCAGCGCGTTCTGCGTCACCGCCGCGCCGATCTCGATCGACGCCGTGAGATCGCGAATGTCGCCGAGCGCGGCGATGCGTGAGATATCGATCAGCATCGCCGCATCGATCAGCCGCAGATTGAGCATCGGAACGAGCGATTGCCCGCCGGCGAGGATGCGCGCGTCCTCGCCGTGCTCGGCGAGCAGCGCGACGGCCTCCTCGACCGTGTCGGGGCGCACGTAATCGAACGGCCGCGGCTTCATGTCCCGCCGCCCCCGCCGCCCCCGACGGCCGGCGCCTGCTCGATCAGGGCGTGGATGCGCCGCGGCGTCGCCGGCAGCGTCACCGTGGCGACGCCGAGCGCGTCCGCGATCGCGTTGGCGATGCAGGCCGGCGTGCTCATGCAATTGCCCTCGGCCAAACCCTTGGCGCCGAGCGGCGTCAGCGGCGACGGCGATTCATGGTGTAGGATCTCCAGCTCGGGGATTTCGCTCACGGTCGGCACCAGATAATCGGCGAAGGTGCCGCTGAGGAACGCGCCCTCCTCGTTATAGGTGAATTCCTCGTAGAGCGCCGCGGCGACGCCTTGCGCGAAGGCGCCGCGAATCTGGCCCTCCGCGATCATCGGATTGAGGATGCGGCCGGCGTCGTGCATCGACACATAGCGATCGACCCGGACCTGGTAGGTGTTGGGGTCGATCTCGACGCCGCACATGTCGAACACGAAGCCGTAGGTAAGCGAGGTATTGATGCGGTCGTCGCCGCTCGTCGGCTCGAGCTCGGCCGGCGACCACACACCGGTTTCGCTCAGCGCCGGCGCCATGTTCTCGGGCAGCAGCATCGGCGACCAGTGCGAGGTGGCGGCGACCCGGCCGAACGGCAGCGCGTTGTCCGGATTGCTGCGGCTGCGGATCTTGCCGGCGGCGAGCTCGACGTCCTGCGGCAGGACGTTGAGCTGCTTGGCGGCGATGGCTTTGAGCTTTTCCGCCATCTGCGCCGCGGCCATGTGCGCGGCGACCGCGGTGCCGGAGGCAAAGCGGCTCGAATAGGTGCCCGCCGCGATCGACCACTGGTCCTTGGCGGTATCGATTTCCAGAACGACTTCGACATTGTCGGCGTCAAGCCCGAGTTCGCGCGCGACGATCTGCGCCAGCACGGTCGCGTGGCCCTGTCCCTGCACCGTGACGTCGGCGGTGACCGACACCGCACCGAGCGGGTCGATATTGACGCGCGACATCGACACCGCGCCGCTCTTCGGCCCGGCCTTTTCGCGCGCCTGCTTGGTCATCACGGTCGCCAGATAGCCCATATTCGACATCGCCGGCTCGACCACGGCGGCAAAGCCGATGCCGTATATGCGTCCGGCCGCGCGTGCCGCGTCGCGCCGGCGCCTGAGATCGTCGAGCCGGCCGTCGCCGATCGCGGCCGCCACCGCGCGCGGATAATCGCCGGAATCATAGAGCGCGCCGGCCGCGGCACGGTACGGGAATTTCTCCGGAGCAATCAGGTTGCGCCGGATCACATCGAGCGGATCGAGCTTGAGCTCGACCGCGATGTGCAGCATCAGCTGCTCCAGCGCCAGGTAGAGCTGCGGGCCGCCGAAGCCGCGAATGAGGCTCGCCGGCATCTTGTTGGTGAGCACGACGCGGTTTGTCACCTCGACATTGGCGATGTCGTAGGCGCCGGTCACCGCGCCGTGCATGCGGTAGAGCGGCCCCGGCATCGGCGCCCGCAGGAACGCGCCGTAGTCCTCGAGCTGGTCGAGCCGCAGCGCCAGCACGCGGCCCTCACTACTGACCGCGGCTTCGATCGCGGTGACCCGGTTCGGGCCCGAGCTTGCAGCGACCAGATGCTCGATGCGGTCCTCGACCCATTTGACCGGCCGCCCGGTGATGCGCGCGGCGAGCGCCATGAGCACGATATAGGGAAACACCGACAGCTTGATGCCGAAGCTGCCGCCGGAGTCCGGCGGAATGCGCAGCCGCATCTTCGGACCGGCAACCCGCAGCGCCCGCGCCATCAGCGGGTGCATACTGAACGGACCCTGGAAATTCGCCAGCACGTCGTAGCTGCCCGCGGCGGCGTTGTACTCGGCGACCACGACGTAGCACTCGATCGGCGTGAACGACAGGCGCGGAAACTCGCTGGTGAGCGCGACGCGCGCGTCGGCGCGCGCGAACGCCGCCGCGGTGTCGCCGTAGGAGAATTCGCGCACCGATATCTCGTTGCTGCCGGCCTCGGCGTGCAGCAGCGGCGCGTCCTTGCCGCGGGCGGCTCGCGGATCGATCACCGCGGCGAGCGGCGCGTAGTCGATCGCGACCAGCTCGGCGGCATCCTCGGCGAGATAGCGGCTTTCCGCCACCACCAGCGCCACCGGCTCGCCGACATAGCGCACGCGCCCGACGGCGAGCGACCATTGCGCAATCGGCGTCTTGACCGCCGCCATGAACGGATCGGAGAGTTTTCGAACCTCCTCGCCGGTGATGACGGCCCAGACGCCGTCCAGCGCCAGCGCGGCGGCGGCATCGATGCGCACGATCTCGGCATGCGGGTGCGGGGAGCGGATGACGTGGGCCTGCAACGTGCCGACCGGCACCGCAACATCGTCGGCGTAACGCCCGCGGCCTGAGAGCAGAGCGGGGTCCTCCTTGCGAAGGATCGGCGCGCCGGGCCTTTTTTCCGACATCGCTACAGCCTCTGGCTCGGCTCGATCCCGAACAGGGCCTGCCCGGCGGCTTCGAAGTTGGAGAGGTGGGCCTGGCCCTGCGCGGTGACGGTGTGCATGTCGCGGAAGCGCCGCTCGAACGCGCTGCCGTTGAAGATCGCCGTGGTGCCGGCGGCGTGATAGGCGAAATCGACCACGTGGCGGGCCTGCTCCATGGCGCCGGTGATGGCGACGCGCAGCCGCGCGCGCTGCTCGAGCGAGAGGCTGCCCGTCGTGGTCGCGGCGTCCCAGATCTCGTGCAGCATGTCGAGGAGATAGGCCCGTGCGGAGTTGAGCTGTCCCGTGGCCTTGGCGACGCGCGACTGGATCACGGCGTTGTCGCGCAGCACGGTCGCGGTGCCGAGCCCGCCGCCCGGCTTCTTGGTCGCGGCGAGCGTCATGAACGCTTCGAGACAGGCGTGGGCGAGGCCGAGCCCGACGCCGGAAAAGCCGATGCCGTACAGCGTCAGCATCGGGATGTTGTAGAGCGGACCGTCGTCGCGGCGGTCGGCCGGCAGATCGCGCCAGGTGGTGTGGGCCTGCGGCACGAACAGCTCGCGCACCTCGAACTCGTTGCTGCGCGTGCCGTGCAGCCCGATGACGTGCCAGGTGTCGTGGATGGTCGCGTGCTCTTTGCGCAACAGCATGGTGCGGTTGACCGGCCGGCCGCGCGGGTCGAGGCGGGGCGTGCCGTCGCGCTCGAACACGGTCGAATGGCCGCCGAGCCACGGGCAGTGCTCGCTGCCGCTGGCAAAGCGCCAGCGGCCGCTGACGACGTAGCCGCCGTCGGCGGCGACCGCCTTGGCGAGGCCGGCCGGCGGCCCCCAGGCGATGGCGCCGTCGGGCGCGCCAAAAATTTCGCGGGCGATCGTCGGGTCGAGGAAGCCCGCCGCGTGCGTGCTCCCGGCCTGCTGCGCCAGGCACCAGGCGGTGCTGCCGTCGGCCGCGGCGATCGCTTCGATCACCTGGTTGAAGCTCACGATGTCGGCTAAGCCGCCGCCGAGCGAGCCTGGCAGCAGCATGCGGAACAAGCCGGCCTGGTGCAGCGCGCGCACCACATCGGGCGCGATGCGCCGCTCGGCCTCGTTGCGCTCGCCGGCCGCCTCGATCATCGGCGCCAGCGCGCGGGCGCGCGCCACCCAATCGACCGAAGTTTTATGATCGTCCCGGGCGAGCAAGCGCGTCTCCAAGAACCGGCCCAATGAGCCGACCCATCAGCCAGCCCGTCATCTCTACATCCGCGCACAAACCTTGTCAGCCAGCACCCTGTCAGCCAGCACCTTGCTGCCGGATACGCTCGAGCACCGGCAGGATGTAGCGGCGGAACTGCGCCGGGTTCTCGCTCATCGGGAAATGCCCGACCTCCTTCATCACCGCGACCTCGGCGCCGGGGATTTTGCCCGCGGTGCGCGCCGTGTCGGCGGGCGTGCAGGAGAAGTCGTATTCGCCGGTAAGCAGATAGAGCGGACACACGCGCGTATCGATGGCGGCGACCTCGTGGCGCAGGTCGCCGTCGACCCGGTAGAAGTAGAGGTCGCCCTTGAACACGCCGGGCCCGCTTTGCATGTAGTGCCACAGCGTCTCCCAGCGCGAGACCTCGGGCGATTGCGGCGCGATCAGGCCGGAGACGAGGCCGGCGCACACTTCGCCGCCGTGCACGTCGGGCCGGTGCAGCCAGTCGGTGTCGTACCATGGCTCCTGATAGTCCGCGGCCTCGAGCCCGATCAGCGCGCGGAATTCGGCGGCGTGGCGGATGGCGAGGTTGAGCACGATGCGGCCGCCGATCGAGCAGCCGAGCACCACCGGCCGATCGAGCGCCAGCGCGGCGCAGAAGGCGCGGATCACGGCGGTATAGCCGTCGCGCGTCAGGCGATAGTCCTCGCGCTGCCAGCCCTCGGGCGGCTCCGACTTGCCGTGCCACGGCAGGTCAAAGGCGATGACGCGAAAATGTTGCGTGATGGCGCTGTCGCACATCATGTGGCGGAACTGCCGCCCGTCGGCGCCGGCGGTGTGCAGGCAGACGAGCGGGATGCCCTGCCCCGCTTCCTCGAAATAGATGCGGTGCGCGCGGCCCTCGATCGCGACGTGCAGATAACGGCCGACCATGGGATCGAATGCCGCGACGGTCATGGCTCCGCCGCCAGCCGCCGCGGCGCCGCCAGCACGTCCTTGAAGTAGAGAAGATTCGCCATGAACGGGTGAAGATCGCCCTCGATGCGGAAGCCGGCGTGCCTCGTCAGCGCGAAAATGTCGTGGAATGGCGGCTCCGGGATGGCGCGCCAGAACCGGCGCCAGCCCTCGTCGTCGCCGCGAATGGCGAAGCGCCAGGGCCGCAGCGGCAACGCTGCACGATCGAGCCGCACGATGCGGCCGCGCTCGATCGACACATGAAACGGCCGCCCGCCAAGCTCGATCATGAACTCGGCGCTGAGGAAGCGGCCGCGATGCACGAGCCGGTCGTCGCCGTTGACGAGTTCCGGCAGCGCCTCGACGCGCGCGATGAGATCGGCATCCGAATTTTCGGCCACCACGAAAAAACCCTCCGCGCCCAACTTGCCCGAAATCGTTGAAGGGGTCCACGGATACGCCTATCGTGCGGCGGCGCGCGCGTGGCATACGACGAGGCATGGAATGAAAGCGACGACCAACGGCACCGGCATCGGCCAGCCGGTGCCCCGGCGCGAGGACTTGCGGCTGGTGCGCGGCGCCGGCCGCTACACCGCCGACGAAAACCTGCCCGGCGAGGTCCATGCCGTCATGGTGCGCTCGCCGCATGCGCATGCCCGCATCCGCTCGATCGCGAAGGACGGCGCGATGGCCGCGCCCGGCGTGCTGGCGGTGCTCACGGGCGCCGATTTCATCGCCGACGGCCTAAAACCCATTCCGCACAAGGTGTGGTCGCAGCATCCGGCCGAAATCCAGCTGCAGAACAGCGACGGCAGCGAGCCGTTCACGGCGCCGCACTATCCGCTGCCGACCGACAAGGCGCGCTTCGCCGGCGAGGCGGTGGCGATGGTCGTCGCGCAAACGCTGCATGCGGCCAAGGACGGCGCCGAGCGCGTCGCGATCGACTACGACGTGCTGCCGGTCGTCACCGCCACGGTCGCGGCGGCGCGGCAGGATGCGCCGCGCGTGCATGAGGCCGCGCGCTCGAACGTCTGCTTCGATGCCGAGCTTGGCGACGCCGCGGCGACCGCTGCGGCGTTCGCGCGCGCCGCGCATGTGACGAAATTCGAAACCTGGGTGCATCGCGTGACCGGCGTGCCGATGGAGCCGCGCGGCGCGCTCGCCGCGTTCGATGCCGCGACCGGGCGCTACACCGTCTACGCCGGCAACGGCGGCGCCGTGCGCCTCAAGCACGACCTCGCCACCATCCTCGGCGTGCCGGCCGACAAGGTGCGCGTGCTGATGAACGACGTCGGCGGCAATTTCGGCACCCGCGGCATGATCTACCCCGAATTCGCGCTGGTCGCCTGGGCGGCGAAAAAGCTCGGCCGGCCGGTCAAGTGGATCATCGAGCGCCACGAGTCCTTCGTCAGCGACTACCAGGCGCGCGACCTCGCGGTCGAAGCCGAACTCGCGCTCGACGACAAGGGCAAATTCCTGGCGCTGCGCGGCTCCAACCTCGGCAATCTCGGCGGCCACACCACCAACTTCTCGGTGGTGCAGAAGGGCGTCGAGATCATGTCGAGCATCTACCGCATGCCGGCCTCGCATTTCCGCGCCCGCGCCACGCTGAGCAACACCGCGCCGACGCGGCCCTACCGCAGCGCCGGCCGGCCCGAAGTGATCTTCGTCATCGAGCGGCTGATCGATCTCGCCGCGCGCGAGCACGGCTTCGATCGCGTCGCCATCCGCCGGCGTAATCTCGTGACCGCAAAGGAGATGCCGTACAAAAATCCGTTCGGCATGGAATACGACAGCGGCGACTATATCGCCGTGATGGACACGGCGCTGCGGCTCGGCGACTGGGCCGGCTTCAAACGCCGCCGCGCCGCGGCCAGAAAGCGCGGCAAATATCGCGGCATCAGCATCGGCAACTATGTCGACACCGCAACCGGCGTGCCGCGCGAGAAGGCCGAGATCACGGTCAAGCCCGAAGGCATCGTCGAGCTCGTCATCGGCATCGTCTCGCAGGGCCAGGGCCACGAGACGAGCTTTGCGCAGCTCATCACCGAATGGCTCGGCGTCCCGATCGAATCGGTGCGCTTCATCAGCGGCGACACCGACCGGGTCACGGTCGGCGGCGGCGCGCATTCCGGCCGCGGCATGCGGCTCGGCAGCATCGTCATCAAGAAATCGTCCGACGATATCGTCGAGAAGGCCATGCGCATCGCCGAGCATCTGCTCGAAACCGCCGCCGCCGATATCGAATTCAAGAACGGCCGCTTCGCGGTCAAGGGCACCAACCATGCGGTCGGCCTGTTCGAGGTGGCGCGTGCCGCGCTCGAGCGCACGGATTTGCCGCAGGAGCTGCGCGGGCCGCTCGCGGCGGTGTGCGACGAGACCGTCGCGCAGGCGAGCTTTCCCTACGGCGCGCATGTCTGCGAAGTCGAGGTCGATCCCGACACCGGCGCGGTCAGGATCGTCAATTACGTCGCGGTCGACGATGTCGGGCGCGCGGTGAACCCGCTCATCATCCACGGCCAAGTCCACGGCGGCATCGCGCAGGGCGTCGGCCAGGCGCTGATGGAGCATTGCCATTACGACCCGGACACCGGCCAGCCGCTGGCGGGTTCGTTCATGGACTATGCCATGCCGCGCGCCTCGGACCTGCCGTGCTACGTCACCGAGTTGAGCGAAGTGCCCTCGACCACGCACCCGCTCGGCATCCGCCCGGCCGGAGAAGGCGGCACGGTGCCGGCGCTCGCCGTCACCGTCAACGCCATCGTCGACGCCTTGTCGGATTTCGGCGTGCGGCACATCGAGATGCCGGCGACGCCCGAGCGCGTCTGGCGGGCGATCCGGGAGGCCCGAAATCACTAGGGGCGCGTACTCATAAATTCGGATCGATGGACGCCAGGTGGTCTTTGCCCCCAAAAGCAGACACTCATTGCCGCAGTCGGCATGTCCGCTTTGGGCCTCAGCGCTGCGCCGATCTTCCTGAGTTATCGCAAAATGATCGGATAACCTCCACCCGATCGTAAGGTTGGACTGTTAGTGGGTTCTCCTACGTCATAAGACGCGCGCAGACTTTTTCTGCACATCTCTAGGAGATGGCGATGAAGAGCTGGTTTAGGACCGCCCTGTGCTTGTGCACGATGCTGTCGGTGACTTTCGTGTGTACCTTCTGCTTCGCTCAAACCTACGATCGGAACAATTCGCCGAGCTCGCAAAACTGGGCGAACGCTCCACAAAATTGGCGGAATAGTCCTGACAACTGGCAGAACAGTTCGCAAAATTGGCAGAACAGTTCACAGAACTGGAAAAACAGTTCGCAAAATTGGCAAAACAGCGCTAACCAATACGACAATACCAACGGTATCTATGACAGCAATGGTAATCGCACCGGCTATAGCGTGCCGACCGCGAATGGCGGCATAAATTACTTCAATAACGATGGCAGCCGTAGAGGTTACCGGCCCGGCAACTAGCCTGCAACTGTGTCCGCGAAGCCGCTAGGAAAGGGTGCCGCCGCCAACTTGGTCGCGCGCGACGAGCGCAAGGCAGCGCGACCGTGCCGTGGCACGTCAGTTCCCCAGCGGGGGCAGATAAAGTGCGATTCCGATTTCTCCGGTGGGACTTTTCAGGAAAAAACTAAGCAGAATCAAAATCGAAGTTTTGGGTTGGTGCCCAGGGGCGGCGTCAGACTCTTTGCAGTTTTCAATAGTTTAGGGTGTCCCACCGTCGCCGATCGCCCCATTGAGAGCCGGCCTTCATCCTGAATCTATTTCGATGTGCGTTCAGGAGAGAGGACCAAGAGCAGAGCGACGACTTGGATCACGGATGTTGGAGTAAACAACAGTAAGTTGGCATCCATGCCGGCCACCGGCGGCACGCCGTTAGGGTCGCTGAACGCGCCGCCATAGAGATGTCGAGTCAACGCGGCGACGAAGAAGCCGCCAAGCGCGATACAGCCGAGAACGGCACCAATTTTTATTCGCAGAGGCCGGCTTGCGCCGGGCCACCAGACAAGCAGCACGGAGAACAGGCCGAGCATTGAGTTGACGGAAACCTGCCACACCGTGTGGAACTTGGCGTGAGAGGTCCATAGCGGATTCAGGATGTGTGTGGGACTGATATCGACGAGCGGTGGAACGATCGCATAAACGATGGCGACCAGTGTCAGAAGAGCCGCCGCAATTTTCTCCTTGCCCGCCATTCGGGCCTCCCTCGGTTTTGGCTAGGCGAGCGCGATACCGGCGAGCAGAAGGACGGTCAGCGCCGAGAAAACCGTGACGTTGGCGTCCAGCCTCAGTCCGATTGCCCGGAAGGGCGGATAGCCGTTGTCGTCGAAAGCGCGACCGTCATAGAGCGGCATGGTCAGGAGCGCTATGAAGAACGCGCCATACACGATGCCCGCAAAGGCGCCGGCAAGATACAGGCGCTCTAGAACATACGGCCCGGGGGCCCAGATGAGAGCCAAGGCGAGCAGTGCGAAGCCGAGATAGCTGGTGATCTGCCACACGAGATGAAACCGTGCGTGGCCGGTCCACAGAGGGTTTGTCGCGTGCGTTTTGTTGAAATCGGCCTTCACCGTCACGACGCCGTAGCCAAGCGTGACGAGCGACATCAACAGTCGCACCAATAGCAGCCTATCGAAGCCCATTCGCCTACTCCGCTTCTCAGCGTCACCGGCACTGCAAATGACTGTGTGCTTGGCCGGTTCAACGCGTTTTAGGCGGCCACGCTGGTGCCAGCAGAGCATCTCTTGCCAAGGCAATCAATCTTGATTTATGTAGTCAATATATGAAGATCTTTCTCACCGCGACCGAAGCGGCGGCTGAACTCGGCGTCAGCGTTGCCACACTCTACGCCTATGTCAGTCGCGGCATGATTACGTCCGAGGCGAAGGCTGGTTCTCGCAGCCGGCTCTATCGCGCCGATGACGTCCGAGCACTGAGGTCCCGTCACATCGAGCGCCCCAGGACGAACGACCCGTTACTCCTGACAGGCCAAGGAACGATCGAGTCGCGCCTGACCCTTATCTCGGAGGGGCGTCTTTTCTATCGCGGGGTCGACGTCGAGGAGCTGGCACGGCATGCAAGCTTGGAGTCGGTTGCGACGCTGTTGTGGGATCAACAGGGTGATGATCCCTTCGCTGAACCGGGCGGCACAGTCGTTCGTCCGAAGATCGGACCGCTGCTATCACGCATGATTTCCGGGCTCACTGTTGCGGGCGATCAGGATGTTGCTGCGCATGACCACAGTCCTGCCGGGACGGCCCGGACCGGTGCCCGCATCCTTCGGCACTTGGTTGTTGTTGCCACTGGCGCGGCGGATCATGAGCTCCCAATACATGCCGTGATGGCCGCCGGCTGGCAGCGTCCGAAAGCTCCCGAAATCATCCGTGCGGCTCTCGTTGTCAGTGCCGATCACGAGCTGACAAAGACGACCGTCGCGGTCCGGATTGCGGCTTCTATCCGGGCTTCGCCGTACCGTGCGGTGACAACCGGGCTTGCTTGTATCGACGGCCCTTGGCACGCAGGATTGTCGGAACGCGTTGCGCGCCTGTTCGACGAGATCGATCAACCGAAGGCCACCGAACGCGTGCTGGCCGCGTACATGAGACGGGGCGAGGATATTCCCGGGTTTGGTCTCCTCCCCGTGTACAAGGACATCGATCCTCGCGCACGGGCGCTCCTGGCCGTCGCCCGTAACCATGCTCCAGGTCATCCGGCCCTCACCTTGGCGGACGCAGTGATGCGCGGCGTCGACAAATTGACGCGGCAGCAGCCGAACTACTTCTTTGCGATGGTCACGGCGTGTCGCGTGGCCGAGCTTCCCGACGACGCGCCTCTCGCGCTGTTCGCAATCGGTCGTGCCGTCGGCTGGATTGCGCACGTCATTGAACAATACGACATCCCAAAACTCGCCCGAGCGCGAGCCCGCTACGTCGGCGTTCTGCCGACTTAGCCGCGAAAACGGACATTGTCGGCGCATTTATGAGTCCACGCCCGCTTGACCTTGATTGGCGACAAAGGATTTTACGCCGGTGAATATGCACCGGCCCTAGTACATCTCGCCCCATTTTTTCAGGGCCAGCAGAACCGGTCCAAGTGCCCGTCCCTTCGGTGTCAAAACGTATTCGGCGCGCGGCGGATGCTGCTCGTAAAACCGTCGCTCGACAATCTCCGCCTCCTCCAGCCGTTTCAGCCGCGCCGACAGCGTGTTGGGACCGATGCCGACGAGACTGGTCTCCAAGTCCTGATACTTGCGCGGGCCCTGGCGCAAGAGGTCGCGCAGGATAAGCAAGGTCCAGCGTTCGCCGACGATATCGAGTGTGTGGGCGACCGGGCAATCTTGCCCGTAACCGGATTTCACGGCGCTGCGCATTTGAGTTCTTCCTCCGCATATCGATGCCTCGAGCGGAAACATCACGTGACTGTGATTTGGATAGTCCCTATCGTAATGGTAGTCACATCGTTACCGTAGTAATAGTAACTGCCAAAACAATAGTCAACGTAGGTTCGCACCATGACACCGCAAATCCCCGGATATCTCCTAGCGTTCGAATCGACCGTCACGCCCCTGGTGGCGGCCATTGCACTTGGCCTCATCTGGATGGGTGCCGCGCGCATGGAGGCGCCCGCGCGGTCGCGTTACACGACCGCCGGTGCGCTGTCGGCGGCCATCGTCGCTTGGCTGGCCGTCGCCCAGTACGTCGGTTCGGCAAATATGTATTTCGCGACCACCGAGACCGCGGTGCCGACCGTTCTGTTCGGTTTGTTGGTCCCGCTGATTACCGCCGCCACTGGCCTGTGGCTGTCGGGAAGCATCGCAAGCCTCGTCTCCGCGATACCCCTGCCTTGGATCGTGGCGGCTCAGATCTTTCGCGTCGGAGGAGGTATCTTCCTCGTGCTTTGGGCGGACGGACGCCTGCCGTGGCAATTCGCGTTGCCCGCGGGGGTTGGCGACGTTACGACCGGCTGCTTTGCCGTCGTCGTGGCCGCGTCGTTGGCGCAAAAGGGGGCTGGCGCTCGCAGAGCGACCTACGTCTGGTGCCTTTTTGGAATCGCCGACCTCGTCGTGGCTATTGCGATGGGGGCAATGACCTCTCCGGGCCCGGCGCATCTGTTTGCCCACGAGGCGCCGAACCTCCTCATCTCATCCTATCCGTTGGTCATGATACCCACCTTCGCTGTCCCGCTTGCGCTGATGCTCCATGGAATCGTTTTGTGGCGGCTGCGGCGGCAGACCGCCTCGACAGTCCGGCTAGCCGATGGCGTGATGCCTGCGGCCTGATCGACGGCTCCGGGAGGGCGGCTGGTGTCGCCCTCCCCCAACCTGCGATCACGAGCAGTTCGACCCGCTGGAACGCGCGCGCGTGACAGGCAATTTCAACATCGTTGATTTGCAAAGCAAACTGCGGCGGCGCATAGAAATGGTCACCGAATCCGCAAAGACGTTATCAGAAACGAGCGCGTAACCGCGTTGACCAGATGTCTGTGACGGGCCAGCCAAGCGCGAACCCCTATGGGACGCCACATGGGACGCCACATGGGACGCCGCATGGGACTTGGTACGGAAAGGGGCTTGCGCGCGCCGCGCTGCTGTTTGTCGCCGCCGCGGCGATTGCCGCGGTAGCGGCGTCTTTCGGCATAGCGCGAGACTACGGTTATCTGCACGCGTCTGTTTTGAGCGGCTCTCCCGGAGGCTATTACTACACGCTGGCAACGCGATTGGCTCAGCGGGCCGAGCGCGGGCACGGAGCGCTCACCGTGGTGTCGACCGAGGGCTCGCTCCAAAATGTCAGCCGATTGAGCGCCGGTCGCGGACGCTGCGACGAAATGTTCGGCCTTATTCAAGACGGTACGCCCGTATCGGCCGAGGCGCATCTGGACCTCCTCGGCCGATTGCCCGAGCAGGAATCGCTTCTGCTGCTGGGCAGATCGAGCGGCAATCTCCGGAGTTTCGCCGATCTGCGTGGAGCTTCAATCGGCATCGGTCCCGAGAAATCGGGCACGGCGTATTTGATGCACCAATTGTTCGATGACGCCGATCTGCGCCAACTCGGCATCCATTTCTCGTATCACGAATTGTCCGAGCAAGCCGACTTGGTCGGGCAAGGCAATCTGGATCTCGCTGCCTATGTGATGGAGGAGGATGCCGAATTGCTGCACGCCGTCATGCGCAAGCCCGGCTTGGATATCGTCGCGCCCAACGACTTGCCGGGGCTCGTTGCGCGCTATCCGTGGCTCAGCCTCGGCACGATCGCGGCCGGCCGTTACGATCTGGTCAACCCGATCCCGACAACGGACAAGCAAGTCGCCCGTCTCAACACCCTGATCGTAGCCGGCCCGTGCGCCCGGCGGGCCGACCGGGTCGCGCTGCTCGTGTTGCTCGCGGCCGAATTGCCGGGTTTCGTCAGCAAAAATCCGCCAGGCGTGACAAGCCCGTCGACTGACGTCGCGCTCACCCCTGAGGCGCGACAATTTTTTCTTACCGGCGAGCCGGCACTTGCCGATCGCTATTTCCCCTGGCTCGTCAACCTGCTGTCGCCGGCTTATTGGGTCTATCTGGTGATGGCGGCGACCGTGCTGTTCAACGGCATGGGCGCCTTCAGTCGCTTCCGGCTCTGGCGCATCGACGCGGCGCGGGAAAAGCTGGAAGCGGACCTCAAGGATTTGGTCGATGCCGGCACGACACACTCGCAAATGCGCGAAGCGGCCGACAAGTCGATCGCTACACCTGAGCGGCGCACCGCCGCCGAGGCGCTTTTGCAGCGACTTTTAAGCCTGCGCGACCGCTGTCGGCGCCAAAGCGGCTCCTTTGTCGCCCCGATGGGCAATGAGATGTACTATCGCTATCAGCAGTCCTTGATCGATGAGGCCATAACCACCGCTGGCGCACTCCTCAAAGGGTGAAGCGCTGGGCCTGGCCTAGCGCGCCGCCTAGCTACAGCAACTGCTGACCTGCCACCCTACACACTAGATGAGACTACTCCGTCACTAGCCTCCGTCACCCGGACAGAACCTGCCGGATGCGGCCGCGCACTCCCTCGCGCTCGCTCTCGCTCATGTCGGCGCGCAGCGTCGTCTGGTAGGCGATGCGCGCCGGGCGCTCGAACACCATCAGCCGCTCGCCGAGCGCCAGCGCCTCCTCGATCGAATGGGTGATGAAGATCGAGGTGGCGCCGGTCTGCCGGAGAAGCTCGCGGAATTCCTCGCGCAGCGCGTTGCCGGTGTGCTCGTCGAGCGCGCTGAACGGCTCGTCGCAGAGCAGAATGTCGGGCTTGCCGGCGAATGCCCGCGCGATCGAGACGCGCTGGCGCATGCCGCCCGACAGCGCGTGCGGATAATCGTGCTCGTGGCCGGAAAGCCCGAGCCGCGCCAGCCACGAGGCGGCGACGCCGAGGCGCTGGCCTGGCGGCATCTTGTTGAGCTCGAGGCCGAGCGCCACGTTGTCGATTGCGGTGCGCCACGGCATCAGCCGGTCGTTCTGGAACACGATCCCGATCTTGCCGCGGAACCAGGAAGATTCGGCGTAGGGGTCATGGCCCTGCACCACGACGCGGCCGACTGTCGGGCGCAGCAGACCGGCAATGAGGTTGAACGTCGTCGACTTGCCGCAACCGGTCTTGCCCAGAATGGCGACCAGCTCGCCGCGGTCGATGGCAAAGCTCAAGTCGCGCACCGCCTCGAACGCGGTGCCGCCGTCGGCGCGGGCAAAGGTCTTGCTCACCCGTTCGAACAGGATTTCCGGCGCCTCGTTCACAGCGCATGCTCGGCGAAGGCGCGATAGCGCAGCGCGTGCCTCTCGATGAGCGAGATGAAGCCCTGCACGACGAGCACAAAGATCACCAGCACGAGCGTCCAGGCGACGGCGCCGGCCATGTCGAAAATCTGCTGCTGCTGCAACAGCTCGTAGCCGACCCCGCCGGTCGCCCCGACAAGCTCCGCGACCACGACGACGCGCGAGGCATTGCCGAGATTGACCTTCCAGGCGGTGAGAATGCCGGGCAGCACCGTCGGCCACACCAGGGTGCGGAACAGGCCGAACCGGCTCGGCCGGAACGCCAGCGTCATCTCGAACAGATCCTTCGACATGCCGCGGTAGGCGTCGAGCACCTGAAAGGTGAACGCCGGCAACGTCGTCATCACCATGATGAAGAAGATGCGGAACTCGATGCCGCGAAACCAGATGATGGCGACCACCACCCAGGACAGCGCCGGGATGCCCTGGTTGAAGTTGAGCAGCGGATAGGCGTAGCGCTCGAACGCCGGCGAGCGCGCCATCGGCATGGCCAGCAAGGTGCCGAGCACGAAGGCTCCGGTCAGCCCGGCAAGAATGCGGGCGCTGGTCGCCAGCGCGTCCGAGATCGATTTCCAGGACGTGAAAATCTCGAACAGGCGCTGGCCGATTTCCGGGACCGAAGGAAACAGGAAATGCGGGACGAACAACGAGGCGATCTGCCAGACGAAGGCGAGACCTGCAAGCGCGACGATGCCCTCGTAGCGAAAGCCGCCGAGGCGCCGGTGGCCGAGACGGTTGCGCGTCCGCGGCGGCGGGCCGCCGCGGCCTTCGCCTTCGTCGAGCGCCATCACTCCATCTCGCCGGTGTAGATCGAAGACTCCGGCGGCAACTGCTTGTAGAGGCCGACCGCGAGGCCGGCCCGGTAGGCCGCCGCGATCTCCTTGGAGATCTTGCCGGCCGGCTGCAGGTTCATGGCGAGCCGCGAATTGTCGCGGATCAGCGCCGCCAGCCCCTGGCGCTCGGCGTCTTCCCTGGTCGGCGCGACCAGCGGCGCCGCGGCGGCCGGATTCGCCGTCACCCAGGCCGCGGCCGCCTTGTAGGCGCGAAACAGCGGCGCGATCAGGTCGCGATGCTTATCGATCCATTCCTGGTGCGCCGCCACGCCGAGATTGGGGATGACGCTGCCGCCGGCGAACTCATGCCACACCTTGGCGATGTTGAGGTCGATGGTGCCGATATTGGGCCGCACCGCCTTGACCAGCGTATAGGCCGGCTCCCAGATCTGCACCGCATCGGCGCGATCGGCGAGCGCATAGCCAACGAGGCCCGGCGTCGCCGTGTTGATCACCTGGAACGAGTCGGGATCGACGCCCTGCTGCTTGGCGAACCACTCGAACATCGTGTAGTTCGTGGTGCCCTTGGCGGCCGCGATCTGCTTGCCCTTGAGATCGGCCAGCGTCTTGATGTCCGGCCGCCCGGTGACCACGGTGCCAAAATAATCGAAGATGTTGAACAGGTAGCTGGTCTTGATGCCGCGCGTGGTGCCGAGCCCGACGATGAGCACCGAGGCGCTGCCGCCGACCTGGAACTCGCCGGTATTGAACTGCGCCGCATAAGCGTCAGGCGGCCGCTCGACGAAGGTGATATCGATGCCGTTGGCAATGTCGAACTTCTGCTGCTTGATGACGGTCGGCAAAATCGCGCCGAGCGAGGGCGGATTGAACACCACGATGGTGATCGGCGCCGGAGGCGCCGCGCGCGCCGGCAACGCGCAACACGCGGCCGCGGCGGCCGCCGCAACGGCAATCGCGAATCGTTTCATGTTCCTCGTCCCCAAGTTCCGTGTCCCCAATCCGCTTGGATCCCGCGGCGCGGGAGCCTTGATTTACAATGGCCGCGGCATGGTGCTAAATTCGCTTAGATCATTCAAGACATTGACCATTCAGGATCGGACAGGGGAAGATGCCGGCTTGTCTCAGGCTTGAGGCATTGCGCGCGACGCCGCTCGTGAGCGAGCCGTTCGAGCACCTGATCGTGCCCGGCTTCGTCGATCAGGCGGCGCTCGCCGAGATCAACGCGGATTACCCGAAGATTTCGGCGCGCGGCAGCTTCCCGGTCGATGAGGTCAGCTACGGCCCGGCGTTCCAGGGGCTCCTCGACGCGCTGGAAGGCGAGCAATTCCGCGAGACGTTCGAGAAGAAATTCGGCATCGACCTCGGCGGCCGGCCGACCGTCACCACGGTGCGCGGCCAGTGCGGCCAGGGCGACGGCCGCATTCACACCGATTCGGCGAGCAAGATCATCACCGTGCTCATCTACATGAACCCGGCCTGGGAGCAACCCGGCGGTCGCTTGCGGCTGCTGCGCTCGGGCCATGACATCAACGACGTCATCGCCGAAGTGCCGCCGGTCGCCGGCACGCTGCTCGCTTTCAAGCGCAGCGGCAATTCCTGGCACGGCCATGAGCCGTTCGTCGGCGAGCGCCGCGTCATCCAGTTCAACTGGCTCACGTCGCAGGGCAATCGGCAGATCGCGATGCTGAGACACCACGCCTCCGCGTCGGTCAAGCGGATGCTGCAAATGATCATGCCGAGCCGATCGCCGGCGAATTGATTGACCGTGCGTCCGGCCGATCTCCGCAGCCACGAGTTCCGCAACATCCTGCTGATCAAGCTGTCGGCCGTGGGCGATGTCGTGCACACGATCCCGGTCTTGAACAAGCTGCGGCGGCGCTATCCGGCGGCTCGCCTGGATTGGTTGGTGACGCCGCCGATCGCCGAACTGCTGCTCCACCATCCGGCAATCACCAACGTGATCGAATTCGAGCGCGACGACTGGACGGCGCCGTGGCAACTGGCGCCGCTCGCCGCCTCCGTCCGGCTCGGCGCAAAACTGCGCGGCGCCGGCTACGATCTCGTCATCGACATGCACGGCCAATTCCGCACCGCGCTGTTTGCGCTCGCGACCGGCGCGCCGGTGCGCATCGGCTTCGATCGGCCGCGCGCGCGGGTCTGGGACGCGTCCGCGCGCACCATGCCCGAGCTTGCCCGCAAGCACGCCTGGCAGGGCGCGCGGGAGGGAAGCTGGCTCGCCTACACCCATCCCATTCCCGTGCCGACGCTCGACGTTCACGCCGTCGACCGCTATCTCAATGTCGGACCGATGCTGGGCCTTGACGACGGTCCGGCCGATTTTTCCTTTCCCATTCCGCAGTCGGCGACATCGCGCATCGGCGCGCTGCTGCGCCGGCACAGCATCGGCGAGGACGCCCAAGTGCTCACCATGGCGCCGGGCACGATCTGGGAAACCAAGCACTGGGGCTGCGAAAAATTCGCCGAAGTGGCGCGTTCGTTCCTGCAAAAGGGCTTTGCGGTCGTTTTGATCGGATCGCGGCGCGAGCGCGCGGTCTGCGAGGAGGTCGCAAGCCTCGCGCCCGGGGCGGTCAATCTCGCCGGCGAAACAACGCTGAGCGAGCTTGCGGCGCTGATTCGCCGCTCGACGATCTGCGCCACCAATGATTCGGGACCGATGCATCTTGCGGTCGCGCTCGAGCGACCGGTCGTGAGCATTTTCGGCCCGACCGATCCGGTCTGGATCGGCCCCTATCACCGTGCCGACGCGGTGCTGCGCGCCGGCGTGCCCTGCTCGCCGTGCTATCTGCGCCAGCTCAGCCGCTGCCGGCATGCCCATGCCTGCATGGTCGAAGTCTCCGCACGCGCCGTGATCGAGCGGCTGGAGAGCGTGCTTCGCGAATGGGCCGGCAATACGGATCGGGCGAGCGCTCAGTTCCAGTATGGCGGGTAGCCGGAGCTGTGCTCCTGCGCCCCCAGCAGGCGCAGCATGGCGGGCCATTCCAGCACGCCGTAAGGCCGCCGCGTGCCCGGCTGATAAAGATGCGCGGTATGGGCCAACACGTTCTCGCCCGGCATGGTGAGCTCGGCGCGCGTCGCCATGGCGTCGACCTGCGAGCGGCACGACAATTCGAGCTGGAACATGGTATTGAACGCCTGCTGGATGGTCGGGCCGCAGGTGAGCAGGCCGTGATTGCGCATGATCAGGGCGTCGTGCGGCCCGAGATCGCGCACGATGCGCTCGCGCTCCTCGACGTCGATGGCCGGTCCCTCGTAGTCGTGCTGGCCGATATGGCCGACGAAGCGGATCGCGGTCTGCGACAGCGGCAACAGCCCGCATTGCATCGCCGACACCGCCATCCCGGCGCGGGTGTGGGTGTGCAGCACGCAGGCGACTTCCGGCCGCGCCTTGTGGATCGCGCCGTGGATCACATAGCCGGAGACGTTGATGCCGTAATCGGTGTCCGGCTTCCACACGATATTGCCTTCGACGTCGATCTTGACCAGGCTCGACGCCGTGATCTCCTTGTAGATCAGGCCATAGAGATTGATCAGCAGATGCTCGGTGCCGGGAATGCGGGCGGTGATATGGTTGTAGATGAGGTCGGCCATGCCGTAACAATCGACCAGCCGGTAGCAGGCGGCGAGATCGGTCCTGGCCTGCCACTCTTGCGCGGAGACATCATTGCGGATTGACTTGAAATCGGTCGAATAGTTCACGGGCGTCTCTCCTGTGCCCCCAGAATATCCCTCAAGGCTCCCCATGTCAGCCACGATGTCAGTCAAGATCGGCGACGTTCTGCGCAACCACGTCAAGGAAAAGCTCGCCCGCGGCGAAGTGGTCGCCTCGATGACCGTGCGGCTCGTCCGTGGCATCGAAATAGCGCGCATCGCCAAGACCGCGGGCTTCGACAGCCTCTACGTCGATATGGAGCATTCGAGCTTTTCGCTGGAAACCACCGGACAAATCTGCATCGCCGCGCTCGAGGTCGGCGTGACGCCGTTCGTGCGCGTTCCCGGCGTTGCCGAAGTCTCGCGCGTGCTCGACGCCGGCGCGCTCGGCATCATCGCGCCGCACGTGCAGTCGGCCGAGGAGGCGCGCGCCTACGTGAGAGCCGCGAAATATCCGCCGCTCGGCGAGCGCTCCAACGCCGGCGCCCTGCCCCACCTGCAATACCGTTCATTCCCGGCCGCCGAGGCCTATGCGGCGGTCGATGCCGCCACCATGGTGATCGTGCAGTTCGAGAGCGAGGAGGCCATCGCGCACGCCGACGAGATCGTCGCCGTGCCGGGCGTCGACATGGTGCTGATCGGCACCAATGACCTGTTGGCCGACTGGGGCCTGCCCGGGGACTACGATCATCCGCGGGTACGCGAGGCCTATGCCACAACCATCGCGGCCTGCCGCCGGCACGGCAAGCACGTCGCCGTCGGCGGCCTCGTCACGCGGCCGCAGCTTGTCGCCGAGTTCGTGCGCATGGGCGCGCGCTATGTCTCGACCGGCACCGACCTCGGCTTCCTGCTTGCGGCCTGCGCCGCCAAGGCCAAAGCGGTGCAGGACATCGAACTCGCCGGCGGCGACTCTCACGAGGTGAAACATGCTTGAACTGGCAAGGCTGCGCGCATCAAGGCTGCGCGCATCGTCGATCGCCGCCCTCGGATTTTCGCTGTTGCTGGCGCTCGCGGGCGCCGCTGGCGCGCAGGATTATCCGGCCCGGCAAATCCGGCTGATCATTCCGTTCCCGCCGGGCGGCAGCAACGACGTGGTCGGGCGGATCACCGCGGCGCAGCTCGGCGAGAAGCTCGGCCGGCCGGTCTTTGTCGATAACCGCAGCGGCGCCGGCGGCGTGGTCGGCACCGACGTCGCCGCCAAGACCGCGCCCGACGGCTACACGCTGCTCATCATCTCGATCGCGCATGCCGTCAATACCTGGCTCTACAAGCTGCCCTACGACCCGATCAAGGATTTCGTCCCGGTCGGCATCATCGCCACCGGCACCAACGTGCTCACCGTCAATCCGAAGCTGCCGGTCAACTCGGTCAAGGAGCTCCTCGATCTCGCCAAGAAGGAGCCGGGCGTGCTCAACTACGCGTCCGCGGGGATCGGCAGCTTCCAGCATCTGAGCGGCGAACTGTTCAAGCTCATGGCCGGCGTCGATATCGTGCACGTGCCCTACAAGGGCGGCGGCCCGTCGATGCTCGCCGTCATCGCCGGCGAGGATCAGGTCATGTTCTCATCGATCGTGCAGACGGTGCCCAGCGTCCAGTCGAACCAGTTGCGGGCGCTCGCGACCGGCGGCGCGGCGCGAAGCCCGATCCTGCCCGACCTGCCGACCATCGCCGAAGCCGGCGTGCCCGGCTATGTGGCGACCAACTGGTGGGGCATCCTGGCGCCGGCCGGCACGCCGCAGCCGGTCGTCGACAAGCTGCATGGCGCGCTCGAGGACGTGCTCGGATCGGACAAGACGAAGAAATACCTCGACAACGAAGGCGCGGCGCCGGTGCACATGAGCTCGGCCGAGTTCGGCACGTTCATCGCGTCGGAAATCGCCAAGTGGGGACCCGTGGTCCAGAAGGCCGGCATGAAGGCGGAATAGCGTCCCGAGCATGAACACCTTCACCTATCGTTCCGATCCGGTGCGCATCGTGTTCGGCGCCGGCGCGCTGGCGTCGCTGCGCGCGGAAACCGATTTCCACAAAATGTCGCGCCTGATGGTGCTGTGCTCGCAGTCGAGGGCCGACTTTGCGCGGCGCGCGACCGCCGCGGTCGCGGACCGTTGCGTCGGCTTTTGCGATGCCTGCGCGCCCAACATGCCACGCCAGGCGTTCGAGCGGATCGTCGCCGAGATCAAGGAGCTCGACGCCGACGGTTTCATCGTGGTCGGCGGCGGCTCGCCCATCGGCCTCGCCAAGGCCGCGGCGGCGACGACACAGATTCCCTACATCGCCATCGTCACCACCTATTCGGGCTCGGAGATGGCGGCGCGCTGGTATGTCGGGGTGGCCGACGATCGCGTCACCGGCGAGGGCCGCGCAGCGCTGCCGGCAACCGCGATCTACGATCCCGCGCTGACGCTTGACCTGCCAGCGCGCATCACGGCGGCGAGCGGCATGAACGCCATGGCGCATGCGGTGGAGAGCCTCTACGGCATCGACACCAATCCGGTGGTGCAGACCATGGCCGAGGAGGCAATCCGCAGGGTCGGCGCGAGCCTGCCGCGCCTGGTGCAAAATCTCCAAGACCTCGGCGCGCGGACCGACGCGCTCTACGGCGCCTGGCTCGCCGCGAACTTTCGCGCCGCCGTCGGGCTGGAGCACGCGCTCGCGCAACGGGTGCGGCAATGGTTCGGCCTCGACCACGCCCACACCCATGCCGTCGCGGTGCCCTACGCGATTGGCTTCAACAGCGCAGCGGCGCCCCAAGCGATGGCGCGCATCGCGCGCGCGCTCGACGTCGACGATGCGGCGCGCGGCCTCTACGACCTCAACGTGTGCCTCGGCCTGCCGACCGGTCTCAAAGACCTCGGCATGCGCGAGTCCGACATCGCCAAGGCGGTGGACGTAGTCGCCGCCGTCAAGATCACGCACCCGCGCCCGGTCTCGAAGGCCGACCTCAAGGACGTCATCACCCAAGCCTATTTCGGCGAGCCGCCGCGATTCTGACGTGCAGCAATGCAGCGCCCGGCGACCACGAGCCGCGACACGGGCGCGAAAGCCGATTACCATCGCGGCGCGGCACGCAGCGGGGACGGCGCAGAGGGGACGGGAATGGGCGAAGTCGGACTGTCCGGCAAGGCGATCATCGGCGCGCTGAAGGAGGCGCGCATCGAGTTCATCGTCGCGCTGCCCGACGCCACCATGAGCGAGCACGTGCTGTGGCCGTTGTCGCGGGACGATGATTTCAAGCTGGTGCGCGTGTGCAAGGAAGACGAGGGCGTCTCGATCTGCGCCGGCCTGACGAGTTGCGGGCGGCGCGCGGCGCTACTCATGCAATATACCGGCCTGCTCGACTCCATCAACGCGATCCGCATCATCGCCGTCGAGCTGGCGCAGCCGATCTGCATGCTGGTCGGGCTGCTTGCCAAGGAGCCCGGCGTGCCTGTGGTGCACTCGAAGATCTATTCGGTGCGCATCGTCGAGCCGATCCTCGGCGCGCTCGGCATCGATCATTTCTGCATGGAGGAAGCGGCCGACGTGGCGATGCTGCCGTCCGCGATCGAGCGCGCCTATGCGCGCTCGCTGCCGCTCGCCGCGCTGGTCGGACACCGGGTGAGCCCATGATGCGCCGCGACGAATGCCTGAAAATTATCGCCAAGCACCGCGGCGACGCCGTCGCGGTTGCGGTCTACAACGCCGCGTTCGACTGGCGCCGCGTATCGCAAAGCCCGCTCAACTACTATTCGGTCGGCGCCATGGGCCAGGGCTCCTCGCACGCGCTCGGCATCGCGCTCGCCATGCCCGACCACAAGGTGATCGTGCTCGACGGCGACGGCAGCCTGCTGATGAACCTCGGCAGCCTGGTCACGGTCGCCGCGGCGGCGCCGCCGAACTACTATCACTTCGTGTGCGAAAACGGCGACTATGAAGCGAACGGCAGCCATCCGATCCCCGGCCAAGGGGTGCTGAGCTTCGCCGGGCACGCCCGCGCCGCCGGCTATCCGCACACCTTCGAGTTCGACGCGCTAGAAAAGTTCGAGGCCGAGATCGGCGCCATCCTGGCGCTCAAGGGACCGGTGTTCGTCACGCTCAAGATAGTGCCGGGCGAAAAGTCGCCGCACGATTTCGAATACATCAATTCGCGCGCGACGCACCGGCAGTTCACCGCGGCCGTCGCCGACCTCGCGAGCCGGAGCACCACCGCGGGCCGGTGACGCTTGTGTTTTGCCGGACGGCCGATTACCGAACTTCCAGCTTCTGCTCATCCGGCTTGCGGCACATGACCTCGGCGACGGCGGGATCGGGAATGAAATGGGTCGGCCGCGCCATCCGGCGGCTCGAGGACCCGGCGCTGGTGACCGGGCGCGGCCGGTTCACGGCCGATCTTCCCGCCGCGTACCATGTCCGCTTCATCCGCAGTCCGGTCGCGTCGGGCCGCATCGTCTCCATCACGGCGCCGGATGGAGCGCACGTCATCCGCGCCGCGGACCTTGCGGCAGCGCGGCCGATCCGCCCGATGCTGCACAAGTTCGACTATCAGCCGATCGAGCAGCCGCTGCTGGCGAAGGAATTTGTGCGCTTCGTCGGCGAGCCGATCGCGGCCGCGATCGCGCCGACGGACGCGCAGGCCGAGGATGTAGCCGAAGCGGTCGAGGTCGAGATCGCGCAATTGCCTTCGGTCGCCGATGCGCGCGATGCGCTCGCCCCCGGCGCGCCGCGCGTTCACGACAACGCCGCGACCAACGTGGTGGTCGAGGGCCGCTTCCAGAGCGCGGAATTCGAGGCGACGCTGGCGAAGGCCGAGCGGCTGATCGGTGTCGCGGTACGCTCGCGCCGGCAGAATGCGACGCCGCTCGAAGCCCGCGGCGGGCACGCCGCGTTCGATCCGGCATCGGGCCGCGTCACGCTGACCTGCGCGACGCAGATGCCGCATCTGCTGCGCACCGCGGTCGCCGATATCCTGAAACTTCGCGAATCCGATCTCCGCGTCATCGCGCCCGACGTCGGCGGCGGCTTCGGCCAGAAAATGTCGCTGCCGGCCGAATATGTCGTGCTGGTGTGGCTTGCCCGGCTGCTCCGCGGCACCGTGGCCTGGAGCGAGGACCGCCGCGAGAACCTGATCGCCGGGTTTCACAGCCGCGATCAGCACGTCGAGCTCGAAGGCGCCTTCGACGCCCACGGCAAGCTCGTCGCGCTGTCGGCCGACGTCGTCGCCAATATCGGGGCCTATTCGTGCTATCCGACAACATGCGGCGTCGAGCCGCTGATGGCGCTGGCGGAAATGCCGGGGCCGTACGACGTGCGCGCTTATTCCTGCCGCGCGCGCGGCGTCGCCACGCACACCTGCACGATGGCGCCGTATCGCGGCGTCTCGCGGCCAGTCATCACCTTCGCCATCGAGCGGCTGATGGATAAGGCGGCCGCCGCGCTCGGTCTCGGGCCGGACGAGATCCGCCGGCGCAACCTGATTAAAAATTTTCCCTACACGTCGGCGACCGGGCTCGTGTTCGACGAGGGAAGCTATCTGGAAGCGATGGAGCAGGCGCTCGCGCACGTCGACCTGCCGGCCTTTCGCGCCCGCCAGCGCGAGGCGCGCAGCCGCGGCCGCTATCTCGGCATCGGATTGGCGACTTTCTCCGAACGCACCGGCTATGGCAGCCCGGCCTTTGCCGCTCGCGGCATGGAGATCACGCCGGGCTGGGAGACCGTCGAGGTCGCGATGGACCCTTCGGGCCTCATCGAAGCGCGCATCGGCGCGAGCCCGCACGGCCAGGGCCTGCGCACCACGCTCGCTCAGATCATCGCCGACGAAGTCGGCGTCTCGCCGCAGGACGTGCGCGTGGTGCACGGCGACACCGACCGCACGCCCTACGGCTGGGGCACCTTCGCCAGCCGCTCGCTCGTCATCTGCGGCGGCGCCTCGCTGCTGGCGGCGCGCCGCATCCGCGAAAAGCTTCTCATCATTGCGAGCCACGTGCTTGAGGCCGCGCCGGACGACATCGCGCTCGACAACGGCAGCGCCAAGGTTTTGGGAACCGATCGCGCGGTGCCGATCGCCGAATTGGCGCGGGCCGCCTACCATCAGACCTACCGCTTCAAGGGCGAGATTACGCCGGGCCTGCGCGAAAGCGCGGACTACGACCCAGCCGGCACGTTCTCCAATGCCTGTCACGTGGCGATCGTCGAGGTCGATGCCGAGACCGGCCGCGTGCGCATCGAAAGATACCTGGTGGTGGAGGATGCCGGCCGCATCATCAACCCGATGATCGCCGACGGCCAGGTACACGGCGGCATCGCCCAGGGCATCGGCAATGCGCTGTTCGAGGAGATCGTCTACGACCAGTCCGGCAATATCCAGACCGCGACGCTCGCCGACTACACGCCGCCGACCACGCGCGAGATTCCGCACATCGAGTTGCACCACATCGAGACGCCGACCGATGCCTCCATCACCGGCGCCAAGGGCTTGGGCGAAGGCGGCGCGATCGGCGCGCCGGCTGCCATCGTCAACGCCGTCAACGACGCGCTCTCGCCGTTCGGCGTCTCGATCGACGAGATTCCGGCGACCCCGCAGCGCATCCTCGCGGCGCTGCGCAAGGCACAAGCGTCGCCGCCGCGCGCGGAATAGCGCAACGCCGCCTCACAGCGTCAGGTAGCTGCGCTGGATCTCATCGTTCGCCGCGAGCTCGGCCATGGTGCCGGCCCAGCGGATCTGGCCCTTCTCCAGCATGTAGGCGCGGTCGGACACGATCCGGGCGAAGCCGACATTCTGCTCCGACAACAGGATCGACAGGCCGCGTTTTTTCAGTTCCACGATGGTGTTGGCGATTTCCTCGACGATCAGCGGCGCGATGCCTTCGGAGGGCTCGTCGAGCAGAACGATCAGCGGGTTGCCCATCAGCGTGCGCGCGATGGTCAGCATCTGCTGCTCGCCGCCGCTCATGCGGCCACCGAGGCGATGGCCCATCTCGCCGAGATTGGGGAACAGCCGGAACAGCGCCTGGGGCGTCCACGCCGGCGCCTGAGTGCCGTCCTCGAACATGCGCGGCGGCTGGCGGCCGATGTCGAGATTTTCCAGCACCGTGAGCTCTGAAAAGATGCGGCGATCTTCCGGCGTGAAGCCGATGCCGAGCCGGGCGATTTCGAACGGCTTGAGGGTCGAAATATCGCGGCCGTTGGCGCGAATCGCGCCGCTGCGCCGCGCGAGGAGGCCCATGACGGCTTTCAGCGTCGTCGATTTTCCGGCGCCGTTCCTTCCCATCAGCGCGACCACCTCGCCGCGGCCCACCGTGAACGCCACGTCGTAGAGGATTTGCGCGGCGCCGTACCACGCGCACAGGCCCTCGACCTCGAGCGCCGGCGCCGTCACGGCGCCCGCTCCGCGCGCTCGAAGGTGCGGCCGCTGCCGAAATAAACCTGCTGCACCTGCGGATCGCTGCGGATCGTCTTGGCGTCGCCGTCGGCGATCAAGCGGCCGCGCGCCATCACGATGATGCGGTCGGCGAAGGCGAATACCACGTCCATCGAATGCTCGGTGAACAGCACGGCGATGCCGCGCTCGACCACCAGGCGCTTGACCAGCGCGATCAGGTCGTTGCGCTCGCGCGGCGCCATGCCGGCGGTCGGCTCGTCCATGAGCAGGAGCTTTGGATCGCTGGCGAGCGCGATGGCAAGCTCGACCCGCTTGACGTCGCCATAGGCCAATTCGCGGCACGGCCGGTCGGCCGCCTCCTGCATGCCGACCTGTTGCAGTAGTTCGAGCGCGCGCGGGCGATGATACGACGTCGCCGGCCGCCACAGCCGGTAGGTCTCGCGCTTGTGCGCGATCAGCGCCATCTGGACATTCTCGGCGACCGTCATCGAACCGAACGTGGCGGCGATCTGGAAGGTGCGGGCGATGCCGCGGCGGCAGATTTCGCGCGGCGGCAGCCCGGCGATGTCGCGGCCGTCGAACTGCACGTCGCCCGAGTCGGGCGGCAATTGGCCGTTGATGATGTTGAAGCAGGTGGTTTTGCCCGCGCCATTGGGGCCGATCAGGGCGAGAAATTCGCCGGCAGCGACCGCAAACGTCACGTTGTCGACGGCGCGCACGGCGCCAAAACTCTTGCGCAGCGAGACGACCGAGAGCCCGCTCATCGCCCCCTTCATGGCCGCGTTCATGGCCGCCGCCAGCGGGCCGCGAGCCGCAATGACGCGCCGACGAGACCCGCCGGAAAGGCGAGCACCAGCACCAGGATGATGCCGCCGAGAAGCGCGTGCCAGTATTCGGTCTGCCGCATCACGTTGTCCTGCAGCACCGAGAAGACCGCGGCGCCGACGATCGGGCCGGACAGCGTCTGAATGCCGCCGAGCAGCACCATCACCAGCCCGTCGATGGAGCGTCCGATGCTGATCGTTTCCGGAGAGATCGAGCCCTTGGCGAAGGCGAAAATGCCGCCCGCCACACCGCACACGGTACCAGCGATGGCGAAGGCGAGCCAGGCGACTCGCTTCACGTCGATGCCGATCGCCTCCGCGCGCAGCGGCGAATCGCGGCCGCAGCGCATGGCGTAGCCGAACGGCGCGAACAGCATGCGCCGCAGCAGCAGCACGCCGACGACGGCGAGCGCCAGGGTGAGAAGGAAATAGGCGGACAGGTTGTCGAACGGCGCGCTCGGCCAGATGCCGAGAACGCCGTTCGAGCCGCCGGTGATGTCCTCCCACTGGAAAACGATCGACCAGACGATCTGGGCGAAGGCGAGCGTCAGCATGGCGAGATAGACGCCGGAGAGGCGCACCGCGAACCAGCCGAACAGGAGCGCGCCGAGTGCCGCTGCCACCGGCGCCGCCGCCAGCGCAATGCTCATCGGCGCCGCGAACCATTTGACCATAAGCGCCGCCCCGTAGGCGCCGAGGCCGAAATAGGCGGCGTGGCCGAACGAATGCATGCCGCCCGGCCCCATGATGAAGTGCAGGCTGGTCGCGAACAGCACGGCGATCAGCACGTCGACGCCGAGCACCAGCGTATAGGGCGAGGCGCGCGCCATCAGCGGCAAGGCGATGAGCGCAAGGAGAACGGCGCCGGCGAAAATCCCGGTCGCCTTGGACGCCGGCCGGAGCGGGGCGTCCGGCTCCGCCGTGCCGCGCACCGCGGTCTGCGGCCGGCCAAGGAGGCCATGCGGCCGCACGATCAGCACGATCGCCATGACCAGAAATTCGGCGACCAGCGTGAGCTTGGAGAAGTTGACCGAGGAAGCGCCGAAATGCACGAGCCCGATGCCGATGCACAGCGCCTTGACCTCGGCGATGAGCACCGCGGCGACATAGGAGCCGACGATCGAGCCCATGCCGCCGACGACCACCACCACGAAGGCGTCGCTGATCGCGGTCAGGTCCATGCCGAGATTGGCCGGCTCGCGCGCGGCCTGCAAGGCACCGCCCAGGCCGGCCAGCAGCGATCCCAAGGCGAACACCGCCGTGAACAGCACCGACTGATTGACGCCGAGCGCGCCGACCATTTCGCGGTCCTCGGTCGCGGCACGCACCAGGCGGCCGAACCTGGTGCGCGTGAACGCGACGTGCAGCGCATAGAGGACGACCGGCGCGACGACGATCATGAAAGCGTCGTAGCTCGGCAGGCGGCGGCCGAGGATCACAATGGCGCCGCTCAATCCCGGCGCGCGCGGCCCGAACAGATCCTGCGCTCCCCACAGCCACAGCGTCGCATCGTTGATGACGAGCACGAGCGCGAAGGTGGCGAGGAGCTGGAACAGCTCCGGCGCGACGTAGATGCGGCGCAGCAGAACGATCTCGATCAGCGCGCCGATGACGCCGACCGCGAGCGCGCTGGCGAGGACGCCACCCCAAAAGCCGAACGCGCCGCCGACCGTCGTCGCCAGCGTGACGGCGATATAGGCGCCGAACATGTAGAGCGAGCCATGCGCGATATTGATGATGCGCGTGACGCCGAAGATGAGCGAAAGGCCGGCTGCGACCAGGAACAGGCCCGACGCCGAGGCGAGACCGTTGAGGGCCTGGAACGCGAGGCCTTCCAGATTCATCCGCGCACGCTAGCAGAGAGGGCTTGGATCGTCGTCATCGCCGTCATGCCGAAGCAAATGCGGTGCCAGCCCAAGAGGGCGACGGCGCGCACCGGCACCTTGCGGATGACGAGCTTAAAACCTCAATCCGCCGATGCGGGGCGCAGCTTCCTGACCTCGTCATCCGTCGGCATCACGGAGGCACCGTCGACGAATTTGTAATCGACCATGACGCCGTGGCCGTCCTTGATGCCGATCTTGCCGACATAGGCGCCGAGCGTCGACTGGTGATCGATGGCGCGGTAGGTGAACCGCCCGAACGCGCCGTCGACGTCGAGGCCCTTGAAAGCATCGACCAGCTTTTCGGTGTCGGTCGAACCGGCCTTGGTGATGCCGTCGGCGAGCGACTTGATCGTCAGGTAGCCGACCACCGAGCCGAGTTTGGCCACCTGGTGGTAGCGCTTCTCATAGGCGGCGACGAAGGCCTTGTTCTGCGGCGGAACATCGGCGCTCGCCGGATAGCCGGTGACGATCCAGCCGACCGGCGCGTCCTCCCCGAGCGGATCGAGATATTCCGGCTCGCCGGCAAGGAGCGCCGCCACAAAGCGGTCCTTGAACACGCCGCGCGTGTTGCCCTGGCGCACGAACTGGGCGAGGTCGGGACCGAACACGGCGCTGAAGATGGCGTCGGGCTTGGCGTCATCGATGGCCTGAGCCACCGCGCCGGCGTCGATCTTGCCGAGCGGCGTGGCCTGCTCGGTGACGAATTCGACGTCGGGCTGTTTCGCCTTGATGAGCGCTTTGAACGCGGCGGCGGATGCCTGCCCGAACTCGAAATTCGGATACACGAGCGCCCAGCGCTTCTTGTTGGCGGCCAGCGCGGCCGGCAGGACCATCGCCACCTGCATGTAGGTCGAAGCGCGCAGGCGGAACGTATAGCGGTTGCCGTTCTGCCAGACCATCTTGTCGGTCAGCGGCTCGGCGCCCAGGAAGAACACCTTCTTCCTGCCGGCAAACTCGGTGACCGCGAGGCCGATATTCGACAGGAACGTGCCGCACAGGATGTTGACGCCCTCGCCCGTCACCAGCTCGTCGGCGGCGCGGACCGCATCCCCGGGATTGCCGCCGTCGTCGCGCGAGATGACTTCGAGCTTCTTGCCCAGCACGCCGCCGGCGGCGTTGATGTCCTCGACCGCCATTTCCCAGCCCTTCTTGTAGGGCTCGAGGAAGGCGGGCTGGCTCTTGTAGGAATTGAGCTCACCGATCTTGATCGTGCCCTGCGCGAACGCCGGCATCGCCGGTGCGAGGAAGACGGCGCCGGCAAGGCTTGCGGCGGCAAGAAACGGGATGGCCCGCGTGACGTTCACTGTGGCGCGCATGGATGGTTGGTCTCCTGTCCGGCGGTTTGTGCAAATCTTCGCGCGCCCGGCAGCGGCGTTCTTGGAGGAAAGTATGCGCGAAAATAGTCTTTTCGCCGCTGCGCTTTGTCAAGCTTCGCCGCCGCCTCTCACCGCGGCCGCTCGCGCGCCGAAACGATCGCGAGCCAGAGATAGATGCAAAGCAGCGTGCCCTCGACCAGCACGATAGCCATGCTGCCGCCGAAGACCTTTGGAAAAAATACTTCGACCACGGCCATCGACACCACCGAGGTGAGCCACACCACCGCGCCCCACGCGGCGGCGAGCCACAGCCCGACCGCGGCCACCAGATCGAGGACGGCGAAGAACACCGTCGCCGCCTGCCACGCCAGTGTGTGCGTCTCGAAGCCCTCGTCCGGCGCCGCGCCGATGCCGCACACCTCGCCCCAATGATAGAGCCCCTTGATCAGCGACACCGCCGCCATCACGCGCAGAAACAGCACGAGATATTCGGTCCAGCTGCCGGCCCGGGCAAACACCTTGGCGGCGCGCACCGGCTCGAGCATGTCGCTCGGCCGGGTCGGTCGCTTCTGCGATTGGTCGCTCATCAAGCCCTTGTGGGAGTTCCGTCCGGAGCGCCATCCCGCGCCAAGCCGCCAGGATCGATAGTCACGGCCCGAATGCCCGTCAACGCCACCGCCTAGCGCGCGCAGATGGCCCGAACATGGCCACGAACATGGCCACCAACTTGGCCACGAACTTGCCCGTGGCGGCTCAGGGTCGGAGCGAGTAAAAGAAGGCGTTGCCAGAACGGAGAGCGCTCATGGCGATCAAATTCGGCCGGCCGCTCGAACGCAGCCGCCTCGCGCCGCGCGAGGCCGAAACCGAGGCCGACCGGCTCGACCTCACGGTCCGCCCGCGCCGCAACCGCCGCGCCGAATGGGCCCGGCGCCTGGTGCGCGAGCACGTGCTGACCACGAACGACCTGATCTGGCCGCTGTTCCTGGTCGACGGCAGCAAGGTCCGCGTGCCGGTCGCCTCGATGCCCGACGTCGAGCGCCTCTCGGTCGACGAGGCGGTGCGGGCCGCGGAGCGGGCCGCCAAGCTGACGATCCCGTGCATCGCGCTGTTTCCCTATACCGAGCCGGGGCGGCGCGACGACGACGGCAGCGAAGCGCTCAATCCGGACAATCTCGTTTGCCGCGCCATCCGCGCCATCAAGCAGGAGGTGCCGGACATCGGCATCCTGTGCGACGTGGCGCTCGATCCCTATACCAGCCACGGCCATGACGGCCTGGTGCGCGACGGCGTCATTCTCAATGACGAGACCGTGGCGGTCCTGGTCCGCCAGGCGCTGGTCGAGGCCGAGGCCGGCTGCGACATCATCGCGCCCTCCGACATGATGGACGGCCGGGTCGGCGCCATCCGCAACGGGCTCGACGCCGCCGGCTTCGGCGACGTCCAGATCATGGCCTATGCGGCCAAATACGCTTCGGCCTTCTATGGCCCCTTCCGGGATGCAGTCGGCTCCAGCACAACCCTGGCTGGTGACAAGCGCACCTACCAGATGGACCCCGCCAACGCGGATGAGGCCCTAAGGGAGGTAGAACTCGACATTGCCGAGGGCGCCGACATGATCATGGTCAAGCCCGGCCTGCCCTATCTCGATATATTGCACCGCATCAAAGAGGCCTTTGCGATGCCCACTTTCGCCTACCAAGTCTCTGGCGAATATGCCATGATCATGGCTGCCGCTGGGAACGGCTGGCTGGACGGGGACAAGGCAATTACGGAAAGCCTCATCGCTTTCAAGCGTGCCGGCGCGGACGGCGTGCTGACATACTTTGCAGCGAGGGTCGCGGAAAAACTTGAGAAGGGCGGAATGTAGCCGACCGCCCCCGCCTGGGACGTTAAGCAACGAGGCGGAGACATGCGTTACGATGACGATTACGTGCGGCCTGATGCGCCGTTCTGGGGACGGATCATTGTCGTATTGGCGGTGATCACCGCAGTGCCCGTTGTATTGTGGGGCACGACGGCGTTCGTTCGCAGCTACGTGGCCCGGCCCAAAGTGCCGACCTACCATTCGCTGACTACGACGGCTGTGGTGGAAGCACCGAAACCGACAGCCGCGGACATCCAGGCGGCCGCGCAGCCAGCTGCGCCAAGTCAGCCCACCAAAACTGCCGAAGCGACGACCAACGCGCTCGCCGGCGCAAAAGGAGACGCCATCGGCCCGACCGGCGACAGGTCACGGACCACCGATGTAACCGCGACGGCAAATCAGCCGAAGGTCGCCAACGCGACGCCCGCGGCACCCCTTGGGCCGGCGTGGCCGACGGCTCCCGCGGCATCGAAGCAGCAGCCGGTGACCACCGGATCGATCACGCCGCAAGGACCTTCGGCGCGTTCGCTTGCCGCGGCCGACCCGGCGAAAAATACCGAAGCGGCGCCCGCGCAGGTGCAGCCGGCCTGGCCGACGCCCTCGCCGATGCCGCAAACCGCTGCTGCGAAGCCTATTACCGGGCCGATCCCGGTGCCGCAGCACCGTCCGCGCACCGCCGCGATGGCGCCGGAGAAGCCGCCGCCTTGGTACAATCCCAAAGCGGCAGCAGCCGCTGCGCGCAACGCCGCGGCGGTTCCGGTTCCGCAGCAGCGTCCGGTTGAAGTCGCCACGGCCGTGCCGGAGCCGATCGCTGCGTCAGAGATCGCGCCCACGAGCGAGGCGCTGCCGCCCGCACCGCCGATCGCCGGCCCGATCCCGCTGCCGACGCGCCGCCCGCGCGACCTCGCCATGGCTCACGGCGCCGCGCCCGTGCCGCGAACCCGCCCGGTCGCCGCGCCCGAGACCGCGCCCAGCACGGACGGCGCGGACTTCCCGTGGAATTACGATCCGGCCGCCTCGCGGTAGGCGAGCCGCCGCCCTCTCACGCCAGCGCCGCGCCGGTCTCGGTGCGCACCGGTTGATAGCCGTCGAGCGTCAGCGCGCGAAGAATCTCCTCGGCATGGACGCCGTCGCGCGTCTCCATCGTCACGTCGAGCTTGGCGCCCTTGGCCGGCACGTCGAGGAACAGGCGGTGATGCTCGACCCCCAGGATGTTGGCGCCGAGCTCGCCGAGGCGGCTCGCGATCTGGCCCAAAATCCCCGGGCGATCGGGGATGGTGAGGCGGAACGACACGATGCGGTCGGCGCGCTCCAGTTCGCGCACCATGATCGAGGCGAGGATGCGCGGATCGATGTTGCCGCCGCACAGGATCAGGCCGACCTTGCGGCCGGCGAACTTTTCCGGCGCCGCCAGCATGGCGGCAAGCCCGGCGGCGCCCGCGCCCTCGGCCATCACCTTCTGCAGGGTGAGGAAGGCGTTCACGGCGCGCTCGATCAGCGGCTCCTCGACCAGGATAATGTCACCGACCAGCTCGCGCACCACGGGCAGCGTGAGGGTGCCGACGTTCTTGACTGCAATGCCCTCGGCCAGCGTCGCGCCGCCGCACGGCCTGTTGCCATGATGGATCGCGTTCCACATCGACGGATAAAGCTCGCATTCGACGCCGACGATCTCGATGGAGGGTTTGATGGCGTGCGCCGCGACCGCGTTGCCGGCAATGAGCCCGCCGCCGCCGATCGGGATGATGAGCGTGTCGAGGCCGGGCACGTCCTCCAGCATTTCGAGCGCGATGGTGCCCTGGCCGGCGATGATGCGCGGATCGTCGTAGGGATGCACCCAAACGAGGTCGCGCTCGGTCGCGAGCTCTTCGGCGCGAAGCTGCGCTTCCGCGAGCGTATCGCCGTGCAGCACGATCATGGCGCCCAACGCTTCGGTCGCCTTCACCTTCACGAACGGCGTGTAGACCGGCATGACGATGGTCGCCGGTATGCGCAGACGCCGGGCGTGATAGGCCACCGCCTGGGCATGGTTCCCCGCCGACATGGCGATGACGCCGCGGCGCCGGTCGGCTTCGCCAAGCGACGCGAGCTTGACGCAGGCGCCGCGTTCCTTGAACGAGTTGGTGACCTGGAGGTTCTCGTATTTCACGAACACCTCGGCGCCGATCAGCGCCGACAGCGGCGGCGACGGCAGCAGCGGCGTGCGCAGCACATGGCCGGCGATCGTGCGCTGGGCAGCTTCGATATCGGCGAGCGTCACCATCGATGGCTCCTTGCCGCGGCGCCGGCCCGTGTCCCGAGGCCGCGTCGGCGCCCCTTGCGCCGGCAGACGTTTTTCCCCATTTGCGGTGGCGTCACAATGCGGGGTGGATCATGACGGATTCTGGCCAATCGCGGATCGGCGTCTCGTTCGAGGTCAAGCCGCACGCCTACGACCCGGTGGTCAGCCCGGAATTGTTCGAGGGCGTGCTGGCGCGGCGCATGATCGCCTTCATCATCGACCTCATCGTCATCGGCCTGCCGCTGCTGCTGGCGGCTTTGTTCATCTTCCTGTTCGGCATTGTCACCTTGGGCCTTGGCTGGCTGCTGTTCTACCTGCTGTCGCCCGCTTCCGTGGTCTGGGCGCTCGTTTATTATGGGCTCACGCTCGGCGGCCGTGCATCGGCGACGCTCGGCATGCGCGTCATGGACATCGAAATGCGCACCTGGTACGGCGCGCCGGTCTATTTCCTGCTCGGCGCGGTGCATGCCGTGGTGTACTGGGTCACCGTCAGCGTGCTGACGCCGTTCGTTCTCCTGGTCGGCCTGTTCAACGGCCGCAAACGGCTCCTCCATGACATGCTGGTCGGCACGGTCCTTATCAACAACCCGGCCCGGGCTACCTCGCTGCAGATGCGCCGAAAAGCCTGGTAGCCGATTTGGGCTTTGACGCGGGCGCGCTCTCGGGCGATCCTAGGGGCGACGCAACGCCAGAACGCCCGTGACCCAGCACTCTCGCGACACACCGCAATTCTACCTCACCGCCCCCTCGCCGTGCCCCTACCTCGCCGGCAAGGAGGAGCGGAAGGTCTTTACCCACTTGGTCGGGGAGCGCGCCGGCGAACTCAATAACATACTCACCCAGGGCGGCTTTCGCCGCAGCCAGTCGATCGCCTACCGCCCGGCCTGCGAGGGCTGCCGATCCTGCGTGTCGGTACGGGTGCTGGCCAAGGAATTCAGTCCGACCCGCAATATGCGCCGCGCCGCCAGGCGCAATGCCGACATCGTCAGCGAGATGCGAATCGGGGTGCCGACGTCGGAGCAATACTCGATCTTCCGCGCCTATCTCGATTCGCGTCACCGCGACGGCGGCATGGCCGACATGACGGTGCTCGACTACGCCATGATGGTCGAGGACAGCCACATCGAGACCCGCATCATCGAATATCGCCGCCGCGAGCCGGCCCCGGCGCGGCCTGCCGCGGCGGGCAGAGCGGGGCCGCGCGGCGGCGGCGGCGACCTCCTCGCCGTCGCGCTCACCGACGTGCTCGGCGACGGCCTGTCCATGGTCTATTCGTTCTTCGAGCCGGACGAAGCGGCGCGCTCGCTCGGCACCTTCATGGTGCTCGACCACATCGCGCGGGCGCGGCGCATGGGCCTGACCTACGTCTATCTCGGCTACTGGGTGCGCGGCTCGCGCAAGATGGACTACAAGGGCCGCTACCTGCCGCAGGAGCGCCTGTCGCCCGACGGCTGGACCCGCTTCGAAGCGGGCAAGGCGGACTGAGCGAGCCGCCGGCCGAGATCGGCTCTCCTACAAATACCCGGTTCCGGCTTCCGCCGCGAAGCGCGCCGGCGTGCCCTCCCAGACGATGCGGGCATGTTCGAGCACATAGACGCGATCGGCATGCGGCAATGCAAAGGTGACGTTCTGCTCGCCGAGCAGCACGCTGATGGCGCTCGTTTGCCGCAGCCGTCCGAGCGCCTTGGAAAGCTGCTCGAGAATGACCGGCGCGAGGCCGAGCGTCGGCTCGTCGAGGATCAGGAGTTTTGGCTTCATCATTAGCGCACGCGCGATCGACAGCATCTGCTGCTCGCCGCCCGAAAGCGTTCCGGCCGCTTGCTTTTGGCGCTCGCGCAGGATCGGGAACAGCTCGAACAGCCAGCCGATCTGCGCGGCGCTCTCGGCGGGCGGCAGATGCTGGCCGCCGAGATCGAGATTTTCGCGCACCGACATGTCGATGAAGAGTTCGCGGCCTTCGGGGCATTGCACGATGCCGTTGCGCGCGATGCTCGCCGCGGTCCGCCCGCGCAGCGAGGCGCCCTCGCGGCGAATCTCGCCTGAGTAGGGCAGCAGGCCGGAGATGGCGTTGAACAGCGTGGTCTTGCCGGCGCCGTTAAGGCCTACGACCGAGACGAATTCGCCGGCATGCACGTGGATCGAGACGTCCGCCAGCGCCTGCGCCTTGCCGTACTGGACGCCGACATTCTCGATCGCGAGGAACGGGGTGGCGCTGTCGCTGAAGGACGATTCGGGGCGCGCCGCGGTCTCGATGCTGCCGCCGAGATAGACGCGCCGCACGGTTTCGTTGCGCATCACCTCGTCCGCGGTGCCTTCGGCAATGCGCTCGCCGACATACATGGCGAGCACGCGATCGACCAGCCGGGCGACGCTCTTGACGTTGTGATCGACCAGAAGCACGGCGCGGCCGTCGTCGCGCAATTCGCAGATCAGCTCGCAGAACGCCGCCGTTTCCTTGACGGTGAGGCCCGCGAACGGCTCGTCGACCAGCAGCACCTGCGGGTCGCGCGCGATCGCCTTGGCGATCTCGATCTTGCGCAGATCGGCGAACGGCAGCGCGGCCGGGCGCCGGTCGAGCACGGCGCTCAAGCCGACGCGCGCGGCGATGGCGCGGGCGCGCGCATCGGTTTGCGGATCGGCAAGAAGCCGGGTGAGCTTGTCGGGCAGCAGCGCCAGCCTGATGTTTTCGAGCACGGTCTGGCGGTGCAGCGGGCGCGAATGCTGGAACACGATGCCCGCGCCCATCCGCGCAATCTTGTGCGACGGCCAGCCGGCGACCTCGAAGCCGTTGATGCGCACCGAGCCGGCATCGGGCCGCTCGATCCCCATGATGAGCTTCATCACCGTCGACTTGCCGGAGCCGTTCGGGCCGATCAGGCCGAGGATTTCGCCGGCGTGCACGCTGAGCGCCATCTCCTTGACCGCGACCAGGCCGCCGAAGCGCTTGGTCAGACCCTTCACTTCGAGATGGGCGGCGGGCGCCGTGCTCACGCGGTTTCCTTCGTGCGCGTGAGCAGGCCGAGCAGGCCGCTCGGAAACGCCAGCACGACGACCAGCGCCATGGCCGACACCACGAAACTCGACAGGTCGCCGAGCGGCCGCAGCGCCTCGCTCATGGCGATCAGGAAGACGGAGCCGAGCACGCCGCCCAGAATGGTGCGCCTGCCGCCAAGCACCACGGCGATGATGATCTGGACGCCGACCGTGATGTCGACCAGGGTGCCGACCGAGGCAGTGCCCATGTAGAACACCAGCAGCGCGCCGGCGAGGCCCGAGAAGAAGGCACTGATGATGAAGGCCGCGAGCTTGTGCTTGGTCACGTTGAAGCCGAGCGCGCCGGCCTGCACCGCGTCCTGTCCGCTCGCCTGCAGGATAAGGCCGACCGGAGAGCGCGACAGCGCGAACAGAATGGCGCCGCTCGCCGCCATGAACCACAGCGCGATCTCGTAATTCGTGGTGTCGCTGATCGAGATGACGTCAGGCACCGTGAGGCCGATCTCGCCGCCGGTGAGGCCGGCGGCGACCACGATGAAGTTCTGCAGGATGAGCACGGCGACGAGCGTGGTGAGCCCGAAATAGGGCCCGCGCACCCGCAGCGCCGGCAGCGCCAGCACCACGCCGCCGATCACGGCGGCGAGCGCCCCGGCGGCGAGGCAGACCCAGATCGGCGGCCGGTACAGGTTGTCGAGGATGCCCGCCGTATAGGCGCCGGTCCCGATCAGAAAGGTCGGCCCGAAATTCACCTCGCCGGCGAAGCCGAACAGCAGATCCCAGGCCATCGAGAACACGCCGAAGTAATAGGCGAGCGTGAGAAGACCGAGTATGTAGCCGGAGACCCACAGCGGCAGGAACGACGCCAGCACGATCACGGCGAGAGCGACGAGGAGGACGCGCGCGGTGGACAGCGCGCCCATCAGCGGCGTCCCAACAGGCCGCGCGGGCGCACATACATCACCGCCACCAGCAGCAGCAACGCCGGAATGGTGCGATAGGCCGGCGAGATGAGATAGGCGGTCAGGGTTTCGAGATAGCCCACCACATAGGCCGCGATCAGCGCGCCCGAGACGCTGCCGAGCCCGCCGAGCACGACGATCGCGAACGCGCTCGCAGTCAGCGGCCCGACGCTGTAGGACGAAACGCCGAGAAACATGCCGAGCAGCACGCCGGCCACCCCCACCAGCACGCCATAGATCGCCCAGACGACGACGTAGACCTGCGAAAGCTCGATGCCGAGCAGCGTCACGCCGCGCGGGTTCATCGAGGCGGCCAGCACCGCCTTGCCGGCGCGCGTGCGGTTGACGACGAGCCAGAGGAGCCCAATGGTCAGCCAGCAAACGATCGCGGTGAAGATCTCATTGGCGGGTGTTCGCACGCCGGCGATCATCACCACGCCGTTGACGATCGGAGCGACGGTCTTCGCATTGTTGGTGAAGATGTAGGCGATCAGCTCCTGGATCATGATGCCCCAAAGGAGCGTCGCGGTGAGGATGAAGATCTCCTTTTCCTCCTCGCGGATCTTGCGGGAGCGCTGCAGCGTCCGCACCACAGCGAAATAGGTGGCGAGCGAGGCGAGGAAGCCGACGGCGACGCCGATTGCCGCCCCGGCATAGGGCCCGACATGCAGATCGTTGCCGGCAGCCCAGGCGGCGACGACCGCCGCGACCATCAGCGCGCCGTGGGACAGGTTGAGGACGCCTGAGACGCCGAAGATCAGAGCGAAGCCGGTGGCGCCGAGCGCATAGAGTGAGCTGATCGCGAAACCATCGATCAGGATTTGCCAGAACACCGTCACGCGCTCGGCTCCAGTCAATCAATCAAGCGCCCGCCCGCCCCCGCCTGCGGCCGCAGGCGGGGAGAGATCAAAAGTCGATCAGGATCGCGTCAATTGGCCGAGCCGAGCTTGATGAAGCTCGGGAACTTGATCTTGCCGTTGGCGACATCGGCCGGCCAGAGATTGACCTGCTTGCCGTTCTGCCATTGCAGCATGAGGCCGGTGATCATGCCGGCGCCGATCTTGAGCGCATGCGGGGTGGGCGTGTCGCGGCCGGTGAACTGGACGCGGCCGATGGTGCCCACATAGTCGGTCTTCTCGAGCGCATCGACCAGCTTGTCGGCGTCGGTCGAGCCGGCCCGCTTGATCGCCTCAGCGATGTAATAGACCGCGTCATAGGCGGTGTAGCCGCAATAGGACGGGATATTGCCGAAGCGTTTCTGGAACGCCGCCACGAACGGCAGCGTCTTCGGCGTCACCGCAACGCCGGGTCCGGAGACGCCCTGGTACAGCACGCCCTCGGTGGCGCCATTGGTGTCGCCCCAGAAGGTCGAGTTGGTCGCCTGCCCGGAAACGCCCAGCATCGGAATAGGCACTTCCTGCTGCTTCCACTGCACCGTCGGCTGCACGCCGACATGCGCGATGCCGGTGACCATCACGTCGGGCTTTAGGCCTTCGATGCGGTTGAAGATCGGCGTGAAATCCGTGGTGTCGGGCGACAGCCGGATATGATCGAGAACCTTGAGGCCGGCCTGCGGCAGGCATTTCAGGTATTCGTTATCGAGCGGGGTGGTCCAGGCCGCATCCTCGCTCATGACCACGGCCGACTTCATGTGCAGGTCGTTGACCAGAAGGTCCTTGGCGGCGGCGCAGACCTGGTCGGCGAGGCTCGTCGAGGTGAGGTAGCCGTGGAACGTGTATTTGAGGTGATCGTAATCCTTGCCGATGTTCTGCGTGATGAGGTCGGAGGCGGCGCCCGGAGTGATCATCACCGTCTTGAGCCGGCCCGCCCACGGCTCGAGCGCGAGCACGACCTCGCTGATGTAGCTGGCGATGACGGCGTTGACGTGATCCTCGCTCACGGCGCGCTGGAACGCCCGCACCGAATCCGCGGCCGAGGAATGGTTGTCGTAGGAGACGATTTCGATCTTGCGGCCGTCGACCCCGCCGGCGGCGTTGATCTCGTCGGCCGCTAGCTGGGCGGCGAGCGGTATGGAGGAGGCGGCGACGGCCTGCGCCTCCGCAATCACGCCGATCTTGATCGGGTCTTTGGCCTGCGCGTAGGCGGGCGTCGCCAGCGCCAGTGCCAGCAAGGCGGCGCTTGCCGGAATTGCCAGATACATTTTTGCGGATGAGGAGCGTTTCTCATGCTCGTTCATTTGTGATTCCTCCCTGGAGACTTGAAATCATCTGCTACGAGAAGAGAGCGACGCTCAGTCTAACGGTTCGCTCCTGCGCGGCAAGCCGGATTCGGCCGCCGCGCTGCGACCGGAGCCCGCGCCGTACCTCAGCCCAACCTGATGTTGGCTTCCTTCACGACGCGGCCCCACAGCTCCATCTGGCCGGCGACGAAGGCGCTGAATTCTTCCGGCGTGTTCGGCCGCGATTCGATGTTGAGCTGCGCAAACCGATCGGCAACCTGCGGCGAGCGCAGCGCGTCGTTGAGCGCGGCATTGAGCTTCTGCACGATCGCCGGCGGCGTGCCGTGCGGCACGAAGACGCCGTTCCATTCGAAGGCTTCGAATCCCGGGAGGCTGTCGGAGATGGGCGGGATATCCGGCAGGCTCGCGAGCCGGCCCTTGCCGGTATGCGCGATCGCTTTCACCTTGCCGCCTCCGATCAGTCCGACCACCGCTGAGCCGTTGGCGAAGAAAAAATTCACCTGCCCCCCCATGACATCGGTCCGCGCCAGCCCGCCGCCGCGATACGGCACGTGGTTGATCTTGATGCCGGTCATGTGCCGGAACATTTCGAGGCACAGATGCTGCAGCGTGCCGTTGCCGGACGACGCCATGGTGATGCCGTCGGGCGAAGCTTTGGCGAGAGCGATGATGTCGGCGACCGTGCGCACCGGCAGCGACGGCGTGACCACCAGGATGTTCGGCACCAGCGAGGCCAGGAAAACCGGGTCAAAATCCTTCCGGTAATCGAACGGCAAGCCGGGATAGAGCGAGGCGTTCACCGAGAACGCCGTGCCGTCGTGCAGGATGACGTAGCCGTCCGGCGCGGCCTTGGCGACTATTTCCTCGCCGATGGTGCCGCCGGCGCCGCCGCGATTTTCGACCGCGAATTGCCGGCCGAGCATTTCGCTCAGCTTGGCATAGAGGATGCGCGCCGTCGTGTCGGCGCCGCCCGCGGGCGGATAGGGCACCATGACGCGCACCGGGCGCTGCGGCCACGCGGTTTGCGCGGCGGCGCGGCCGGCAAACGATGCGGCCGCCGTTGCGCCCAAAAAAAGCGACCGCCTGGTGAGACCGGATCCGGACATCGCTCGCTCTCCCGATCGGCGCATTAGGCGCGGCGAACGGGGCAAAGGTCAAATCCGCAGGGCAAAGGTCAAATCCGCGACTTGCCGGTCGCGGCGCTATGCGCCGTTTTGCTCACCCTTGCCGTTCGCCGTCGGCTTGCCCGAGGTGTTGTCGAACTTGTTGTTCTTGGGAAAGCCTTTTGGCGCCAGCCGCCCGGCATCGGAGCGGTTGCCGCGCCAGTCGGCGAGTTCCTTGAGCGACAACGTGAACACGCGATGCGCGGAATCGATCCAGGTCAAACCCTCTTGCGCCTTGAAGGTCTTGATGTCGGAGAGGCCGCCGTCCTTGTGGCGTTGCAGCCGCACGCCGCGCCCGCGCGTCATGTCGGGCACCTGGTCGAGCGGGAACACTACCATCTTGCGGTTCTCGCCGATCGCCGCCACCAGGTCGCCCTCGACCGGCACGATGGCGCGGCCGGCGTCGGGCAGCTTGACGTTGAGCACCTGCTTGCCCTTGCGGGTATTGCCCAGGCACTCGTCCTCGGGCACGACGAATCCCCTGCCCTCCTTGCTCGCCACGATGAGCTTGCGGTTGCCCTGATAGCGGAACACCGCGACCACGTCGGCCTCCTGCTCGAGATCGATGAACAGGCGAATCGGCTCGCCATGGCCGCGCCCGCCGGGAAGCTTCGCCGCCTCGATGGTGTAACAGCGCCCATTGGTGGCAAAGACCAGAAGTTTTGACGTCGTTTCGGCGAAGAAGGCGTGATCGGGGGCGTCGTCGGCCTTGAACGCGAGAGCCGAAAGGTCGGCGACCTGGCCGCGCAGCGCGCGGATCCATCCCTTCTCAGAGACCACGATCGTGACCGGCTCGCGCTCGACCAGGGCCTCCTCGATGGCGGCCTCGTCGTGCGCGGGAGCCTGCGCGAAGCCGGTGCGGCGCCTGCCGAGCGGCGTCTTGGCGCCGAACGTGGTGCGCAGCTCGCGGACCTGATCGGCGATGGTTTTCCACTGTGCCTTCTCGGAGCGCAGCAGATCCTCGATCGAGCGCTTTTCGGCGCGCAGCGTCTTGTCCTCCTCGCGGATTTCAAGCTCTTCGAGCCGGCGCAGATTGCGCAAGCGCATGTTGAGGATGGCGTCGGCCTGGACCTCCGAAAGCTGGAACGTCCTTATCAGCACCGGCTTGGGCTCGTCCTCCTTGCGGATGATCTTTATGACCTTGTCGAGGTTGAGATAGGCGACCAGATAGCCGCCCAGAACTTCGAGCCGATGCTCGATCTGCGCCAGCCGGTGCCGCGAGCGGCGCAACAGCACTTCGCGCCGATGCGTTAGCCATTCGGTGAGCGCCTCGGCAAGCCCGACGACTCTGGGGATGCGGCCGCCGACCAGCACGTTCATGTTGAGCGGCACGCGGCTTTCGAGCTCGGTGAGCTTGAACAGGCTTTCCATCAGCAGCGCAGGATCGACCGTGCGCGAGCGCGGCTCGAACACGAGGCGCACGTCCTCGGCCGACTCGTCGCGCATGTCGGCAAGCAGCGGCAGCTTCTTCTCGTTCATCAGCTCGGCGATGCGCTCGACCAGCCGCATTTTCTGGACCTGCCACGGGATTTCCGTGACGACGACAAGGTAGGTGCCGCGCCCGGTGTCCTCGGTCTTCCAGCGCGCGCGTACGCGAAACGAGCCGCGCCCGGTGGCGTAGGCCTCGGCGATGGTCTCGGGCGGATCGACCACCAGGCCGCCGGTCGGGAAATCCGGACCCGGCACGAACTTGAGCAGCGTCTTGGTTCGCGCCTTCGGCTGCTCGATGAGATGCAGCGCGGCGTCGCACAATTCGGCGATGTTGTGCGGCGGGATTGCGGTCGCCATGCCGACGGCGATGCCTTGCGAGCCGTTGGCGAGCAGATTGGGGAACGCGGCCGGCAGGACGACGGGCTCCTGCGTCACGCCGTCGTAGTTGGGGCGGAAATCCACGGCGTCTTCGTCGATGCCGTCGAGCAGCAGCCGCGCCGCCTCGGTCAGCCGCGCTTCGGTGTAGCGGTAGGCCGCGGCATTATCGCCGTCGACGTTGCCGAAGTTGCCCTGCCCGTCGACCAGCGGATAGCGCGAGGCAAAATCCTGAGCGAGCCGCACCAGCGCGTCGTAGATCGCCTGGTCGCCGTGCGGATGGAAATTGCCCATCACGTCGCCGACGATCTTGGCCGATTTCTTGAACGCGGCGCCGGGATCTAGGCGCAAGAGCCGCATGCCGTAGAGGATGCGGCGATGCACCGGCTTGAGCCCGTCGCGCGCGTCGGGCAGAGCGCGATGCATGATGGTGGAGAGCGCATAGGCGAGGTAGCGCTCCTCGAGCGCCTCGCGCAGCGCGATCTCCTGCACGCCGCTGGGATCGGGGGGAATCACTTTTGTGTTCATGCGCCTAAAGCGCTAGCGCGGTTGCGGCGCCTGAACAAGGGATGAACGGAGCGCATTGCGATCAACACTTTTTGGCGGCGCACAAAGCCGCTTTGTCGGTTGCCAACGGCCGTTTTCTGCTAGGTTGGCGCGGCCGGCAAGGGCGACGGAACAATTGCCGGCTGAAGCGGGTTGCGCGCTAAGGCGTGCGCCTGCCGCGGATGAACTAAATCCGGGTCCAGTACACTAAGGTCATGGGTGAACGCCTTCCAGCGTATCCCATTTTTCGACCATAGATAAGGAGCTAACCATGCGTGCAATTTTGACGGCGTCTGTCGCGGCGGTCGCGATCGGTCTCGGTACCGTCTCGCTGCTTGCGGCACCCGCCGATCAAGCGGCCAAGCCGAACGCTACCCCGTTCGTTCGTTTGGCGCAGTATGGCGGCGGTGGCGACGGCTATCACGGCGATGGCTATCACGAGCACCATTACTGTCACCGTCACAAAGTTTGCGACTCCTACGGCTACCACTGCCATTGGGTTTGCGATTAACACGACGACCGTCGGCACGACCGACCAAAGAATCGAGCCGGCTCGCCTCAGGCGGGCCGGTTTTTTACGTCCGGTAGCGCGCGCGCGACGGCTGCGACAAAACGCGCACGGGCGTCAGGCAAGCCGGCCCCGCGCGGCGCGAAGGCGTGCCGATCCAGAAAATATCCCGTGAGCGCGAAGGCGTCGGCGAGATCGGCGCTGCTGGTCGGCTCGATTTCCGCGCGCAGGAAATCGGGCAGCCGCATCAGTTTGTCGCGGTAGGCTTCGCCGGCGGCACGGCTCACCGCACGGCCCGAGCGCGGCGATACATAGACGAGATCGGTGGTCGCGCCGGTCGCGGCGCAGGCGGCAAGATCGAGACCGAAGCCGAGCTCGGCGAGGAAATCGAGCTCAAAGCGCGCGATCAGCGGCACGGCGACCGGCAGATCGTCGAGGCGATCGAGAATATCCTCGAGCGCGCCATGGACGGCGGCGTGCGGCTCGCGCTCGGCAAGGAGCCGGCACAAGGCCGCGAGATGGGTCACGCCATGGACCGCATGCGCCGCCGCCAGGAAGCCGGCGGCGCGGAACTTGATGCCTTCAACCTGGTAATGGCCGAGATGATCGTCGAGCCGCGCGCGCCAGGTCGCGCGCACCGAATTGCCAGGCTGCAGCACGCCGCGCAGACGCGAGCCGCTGCCGCCGCGCACCAGCCCGAGATGCCGGCCGTGCTCATGCGTCATCAGTTCGAGAATGACGCTGGTCTCGCCATGGCGCTTGGCGCCGAGCACGATGCCTTCATCGGTCCACTGCATGGGATCTATCTAATATGACTCACCGCCTGGCGGCAGCCCGCAATGACCATCACTCCTTCGGAAATTCCAATCCCATCTCGCGATAGCGTTCGGGATCGTCGCCCCAGCCCTCGCGCACCTTGACGAACAGGAACAGATGGACCGGCTGCGCGATCGCAGCGGCAATGTCGGCGCGCGCCGCCGCGCCGATCGCCTTGATGACCTGGCCGCCCTTGCCGAGCACGATCTTGCGCTGGCTTTCGCGCTCGACATAGATGGTCTGCTCGATGCGCACGGCGTTGTCCTTGAGCTCCTTCCAGACTTCGGTTTCGACCGTCGACTGGTAGGGCAGTTCCTGATGCAGCCGCAGATAGAGCTTTTCCCGCGTGATCTCGGCGGCAAGCTGGCGCAGCGGCGCATCCGAAATCTGATCTTCCGGATAAAGCCACGGCCCCTCCGGGACCTGCGCCGCGAAAAAGCGCTTGAGATCGGCGACGCCGTCACCCAAGCGCGCCGAGATCATGAAGGTCGATACGAACGCCGCCTGCTCGTTGAGCGTCTGCGTCAACGAAAGCAGCGCCTGCTTTTCGACCAGATCGACCTTGTTGAGAACCAGCACCTTGGGCGGGCGCAGATCGCCGAGCGCGCGCACGATGATTTCGTCGTCCTCGCCAAGACCTTTTCGCGAATCGATCAGCAGCGCGACGATGTCGGCGTCCCGCGCGCTGCCCCAGGCGGTGCCGACCATGGCGCGGTCGAGCCGGCGGCGCGGCGCAAAGATCCCTGGCGTATCGACGAAGATGAGCTGGGCGTCGCCTTCGATGGCGATGCCGCGGATGAGCGCCCGCGTGGTCTGCACCTTCGGCGTGACGATCGACACCTTGGCGCCGACCAGCGCGTTGATCAGCGTCGATTTTCCGACATTCGGCGCCCCGATCAGCGCCACGAAACCGCAACGGGGCGGGGCCGGCTCAGACATTGAGCCGATCGTGCGTGACGTGTTCGCGCGTGAGCATGGCGGCGGCCGCGGCCTGCTCGGCGGCGCGCTTGGAGCGCCCGGAGCCTTCGGCGGGCGCGAAATTGGGAAGCGCCACGGCGACGCGAAATTCGGGATCGTGATCGGGTCCGGACCGCGCCACTTCGCGATAGGCCGGCGTCGGCAATCCGCGCGCCTGCGCCCATTCCTGCAGCACGGTCTTGGGATCGCGCAAGGGCTGCGCCGTCGCGTGCATGCGCGCCTGCCACAGCCGTTCGACGAAATCCTCCGCGGCCGCGTAGCCGCCGTCGAGAAAGACGGCGCCGATCAGCGCCTCGCAGACATCGGCGAGGATCGCGGGGCGTTTGCGCCCGCCGGCATTGGCTTCCGATGAGCCGAGCCGGATGGCGGCGCCGAGCTCGATGTTGCGCGCCATGTCGGCGCAGGTCTCCTTGCGCACCAGATCGGCGAGCCGGCGCGACAGCTCGCCTTCATCGGCCTTGGGAAAACTGCGAAACAGCATGTCGGAAACCACCAGGCCGAGCACGTGATCGCCGAGGAATTCGAGCCTCTGGTACGAGCCGCCCCGATTGCGCGAACCCTTGAGCGCGGAAATGTGCGTGAGCGCGCTATCGAGCAGCGGGCCGTCGTTGAAGCGATAACCGATGCGTTCCTCGAGCGCGGTGCCGCGGCGGCGGCGGCGCGGTTCCTTCTGGCCGTCGCCCGGCGCGGCCGGAGCGGCGGCCGGTGCTGGCGGTGCGGCCGGCGCAGCAGCGGGTGCTGCGGCAGGCGGTTCTCGGCGCGATGGTGCGTTGCGTTTCCTGCCGACACTCATCTGACGAGTGTGAACAGCCGGTCCCAGCGTACCGACCAAGGCCAGCGCCACACCTCCCAAGCGTGCCCATCCCGGATCGAGAAGAAAATGATCTGCGCCTTGCCGATGAGGTTCTCGAACGGCACATAGCCGACCTGGCTCAGCACCCTGCTGTCGGTCGAGTTGTCGCGATTGTCGCCCATCATGAAGTAGTCGCCGGGCGGCACCGTGTAGACCGGCGTGTTGTCATAAAAGCCGTTGTCGGTAAGATCGAGCGTCATGTAGGTCAGGCCGTTCGGCAGCGTCTCGCGATAGCGCTTCACGCGCTGCACGACGCCCTCGTCGTCGGTGACGAAGTCGTCGACGCGCTCCTTCTTGACCGGCGTGCCGTTGATGTTGAGGACGCCGTCGATCATCTGGATGCGGTCGCCCGGCAGCCCGATGACGCGCTTGATGTAGTCGATCGAATCGTCCTTCGGCAGGCGGAACACGACGACGTCGCCGCGTTGCGGCCCCGTTGCCCAGACGCGGCCGGTAAACACCGCCGGCGAGAACGGCAGCGAGTAATGGGTGTAACCGTAGGAATATTTCGAGACGAACAGGTAATCGCCGACCAGCAAGGTCGGGATCATCGAGCCCGACGGAATATTGAACGGCTGGAACAGAAAGGTCCTGATGACGAGCGCGATAATGAGGGCGTGGAACACCACCCGTACTGTTTCGCCGATGCCCCCCTCTTTGCGTTTGGTTCCGGTCTGCACGCTCATCCGCCTATCGTCCCACGTCCAAATGCGGCCGCCCGCGATCTTGTAACCTTTGGGCTACCCCCGCGCAATTGCACGCGGGAATTCGCCGCAAGCCGGAGCATCCGCAGTTTAGTTAAGGATTCCAGTAGCTTACCGGAAGCCCCGGGGCACATGACAAATTATTCATGCCCGCGTCGAAGGCGCGCGGCGTCGGCGCGATTCGGCAGGCCGTACGCCCGCACGCCTACACGCCGCCGACGGCGACCGCCGAGATGATCACGAAAGCGTGGGCCATCGGCCCTTCGTCCGTGATGGTGAGGTCGATGCGCGCCTCGAACCCGGCCGGTGTGATGGCTTCCAGGCGCCGTTTGGCGCCACCGGTGAGTTCGAGGGTCGGCCGGCCCGAGGTCAGGTTGACGACGCCCATATCGCGCCACCACACGCCGGCGCGTAGCCCGGTGCCGAGCGCCTTGGCGCAGGCCTCCTTGGCGGCGAAGCGCTTGGCGTAGGTCTCGATGCGGTTTCGCCGCCGCTCCGCGCGCGCGCGTTCGGTCGCGGTGAAGATGCGATCGATGAAGCGGTCGCCGTGACGCTCGATCACCTTGGCGATGCGGCGCACATCGGTGATATCGGAGCCGATGCCGAGGATCATGCGCCCGCCCTGCCCCGCGTCATCGCCGCGCGCATCCTGCGCACCGCACCATCAAGCCCCTCGAAGATCGCCTCGCCGATCAGGAAATGGCCGATATTGAGCTCGGCGATCTCGCGCAGCGCCGCAATTTTTTCCGCGCTGGCGAAATCGAGGCCGTGGCCGGCATGAACTTCGAGACCGGCGCCCTTGGCGAGCGCGGCGCCGCGCACGATGCGCTCGAACTCGGCGGCGGCCGCCGCGGCGTCGCCGGCCGCGAGCGCGTCGCACCAGGCGCCGGTGTGGAGTTCGATGACCGGAGCGCCGATCGCGGCCGCGGCCTCGATCTGCGCCGGCTCGGCGGCAATGAACAGCGACACGCGGATGCCAGCCGCGGCCAGCTCGCCGGCCGCGGCGCGCAGCGCCTCGCGCTGGCCGGCGGCGTCGAGCCCGCCTTCGGTGGTGCGCTCCTGCCGCCGCTCGGGCACGATGCAGGCGGCGTGCGGACGCGCCTTGCGGGCGATGCCCACCATCTCCGGCGTCGCCGCCATTTCGAGATTGAGCGGTTTTGTGATCCGCGCCATCAGCCGCGCGATGTCGTCATCGACGATGTGACGGCGATCCTCGCGCAGATGCGCGGTGATGCCGTCGGCGCCGGCCGCGATGGCGACCTCGGCGGCCCTTACCGGATCGGGATTACGTCCGCCGCGCGCATTGCGCACGGTGGCGACGTGATCGACGTTGACGCCGAGGCGGAGGGGCGCAGGAGACGGCATGCCTGTTCCGTTGCGTCGCGCTCAGCCGTTGAGGCGCTCGACGTTGGCGACCACCTTCTTGGCCCGCAGCTGCGAGATGATCGAAGTGAGGTGCTTGAGGTTGTAGACTTCGAGGTCGATGGTCAGCTCGGTGAAATCCGGCGACTGCCGCGTCATCTTGATGTTGTCGATGTTGCCGTCGTGCTCGGCGATGACCTGGGCGATCTGGGCGAGCGTGCCCGGCTCGTTGACCGATTGCACCGCAAGCTGCGCCGGGAAGCGTTGCGGCGCCTTGTCGTCGACGTCCCAGCGCACGTCGAGCCAGCGCTCCGGCGCGTCCTCGAATTGCTGGAGCACCGGCGAATGGATCGGGTAGATGGTGATGCCCTCGCCCGCCGTCAGGATGCCGACGATGCGGTCGCCCGGCACCGCGCCGCCGTTGGGCGCGAAGCGCACCGGCAGATCGCTGTTGATGCCGCGGATCGGGATGGCGACGTTTTCGCCGTCGCCCGGCAGCTTGAACTTCACCGCCTTGGCGCGCTTGAGGCCGAACCAGCCGCTCTCCGTCTCCGGCGCGAGCGGCGTGACGCGCTCGTCCTTGTAGTCGGGATACATCGCGCGCACGACGTCGGAGGCCTTCATCTCGCCGCGGCCGACCGCCGCCATCACGTCGTCGATCGAGGCGCGGGCGAGCCGCGGCAGGGCGCCTTGTAGCTGCTCGTCCGAATAGGCGATCTTGGCGCGCTGGCACAGCCGCTCGACGATGCGCCGGCCGAGCCCGGAATATTGGCTGCGCACCGCGGCGCGGGTGGCGCGCCGGATCGCGGCGCGAGCCTTGCCGGTCACGACGATCGATTCCCAGGCGGTCGGCGGCGCGGTCTGCGCCTTGGAGGTGAGGATCTGCACCTCGTCACCGTTCTGCAACGGCGAACTCAGCGGCCCTATCTTGCCGTTGATCTTGGCGCCGATCGCCATGTTGCCGACGTCGGTGTGCACCGCGTAGGCGAAATCGATCGGCGTCGCGCCGCGCGGCAGCGCGATCAGCTTGCCCTTCGGCGTGAAGCTGAACACCTGGTCGTGGAACAGTTCAAGCTTGGTGTGCTCGAGGAACTCCTCGGGGTTGGAGCCTTCGGCAAGGAGCTCGATGGTGCGGCGCAGCCAGGCATAGGCGCTCGACTCCCGCGACAGCATTTCGGTCGGCGAGCCGACACCGTCCTTGTAGAGGGCGTGCCCGGCAATGCCGTATTCGGCGATCTGCTGCATGCCGTGGGTGCGGATTTGCAGCTCGACGCGCTGCTTGCCCGGGCCGATCACCGTGGTGTGGATCGAGCGGTAATCGTTCTGCTTGGGCGTCGAGATGTAGTCCTTGAACCGGCCGGGCACGACCGGCCAGCTGATGTGGACGACGCCGAGCGCCTGATAGCACTCGGGCAGGCTCCCAACCACGACACGGAAGCCGAAGATGTCCGAGAGCTGCTCGAAGCCGACGGCCTTGCGCTCCATCTTGCGCCAGATCGAATAGGCGCGCTTGCGCCGGCCGGAAACCTCGGCGGCGACGCCGCGGTCGCCGAGCTTCTTGGCGAGCTGCTGCTCGATCTCGGTGATCCAGCCGCTCGACCGCGCGGCGAGCGACTCGAGCCGCTCGGTGATGACCCGATAGGCGTCGGGATTGAGCTCGCGGAACGACAAATCCTCGAGCTCCTCGCGCATCTCCTGCATGCCCATGCGGCCGGCGAGCGGGGCATAGATTTCGAGCGTCTCGTCGGCGACGCGGCGGCGCGCCTCGGGCGGCTGATGGGCGATCGTGCGCATGTTGTGCAGGCGATCGGCGAGCTTGATGAGCAGCACCCGCACGTCGTCGGCGATGGCGAGAAGGAGCTTACGCAGGTTCTCGGCCTGCTTCGCCTCCTTGGAGACGAGGTCGAGCTTCTTCAGCTTGGTCAGGCCCTCGACCAGGTGGCCGATCTCGCGGCCGAACAGGCGATCGATCTCGCCACGGGTGGCGTCGGTATCCTCGATGGTGTCGTGCAGCAGTGCCGCCGCGATGGTGGCGTCGTCGAGCTTGAGCTCGCTGAGGATCGCGGCCACTTCGAGCGGGTGCGAGATATAGGGGTCGCCGGAGGCCCGTTTCTGCTCGCCATGGGCGCGCATGGCATAGACGTAGGCGCGGTTGAGCAGATCCTCGTCGGCCTTGGGGTTGTACTGTTTGACCCGGTCGATCAGCTCGTATTGCCGCATCACCGCCGGCTTGCGCGGCTTCGTCGCCTGCGCTTCGCCATCCTGCGGCACCAGCTTGGGGCCGCGCGCGAGCGGGACCCGGGGCCGAGCCTGGTTTTGCATCCGCGGCAGATCGATCGGCGAGCGCGGCATCGCGGTCCTTTGGCGACCCTCGGCTGCGCCGGCCCATGCCGGCGCAGGCTGATTGATCACAAGGATATCACGGCGCTACGCCAGCGCCACAAGCCGGCGCGGCACCCATAATCGGCAGCCCATAAACGGCAATAAAAGGCAATCTTGCGTTAACGGAGCCTTGCGCTAATGGGGCAGTCCCGCGCCAACCGCGAGGCGCAAAGCGGCGGCTTATTCGTCCTCGTCGCCGGCATCCGGCTCGGGCTGGCTCTCCGGAGGCGCCAAACCCTCCAGGCCCTTGAGCAGCTCCTCCTCGGTCATGCGATCCGAGGTCACGTCGGTATCGTCGGCGTCGACGCCGGTGCCCGGCGCCCCGATCAGGGGAACTCCCTCGGGCTCGGGCTCGTCGACCTCGACGTATTTCTGCAGCGAATGGACGAGTTCCTCCTTGAGGTCCTCGGGGGAGATGGCCTTTTCCGCGATCTCGCGCAGCGCCACGACCGGGTTCTTGTCGTTGTCGCGCTCGACCGTGATCTGGGTGCCGGAGGCAATCGTGCGCGCGCGGTGGCTGGCGAGCAGAACCAGGTCGAACCGGTTCTCCACCTTGTCGATGCAATCTTCAACGGTGACACGGGCCATAGGCGGGGCTCCTCGGGCGAGCAGGTTGCGGGCGAGTTCCTGGAACGCGGCGTTATCGGCAAATCACGGAATATTACATGCCACAATCAACGGTTTACGTATAGTCCAGGGCCGGCCAGCGCAAGTGCGATCTTGGCGCCTGGAAATTAGCGAAATTAACTTGGCGAGCGCGCGTCACTCTGTTACCCAATTTGCGGGACCGCTTCGCTTCGGATCGTATTTGCAAATCGCCGCGACGGCGTGCCGCAGCGTTTTCGCCGCGGACCACTTGCCAGAGTGCACTAGGGGAATAGTAACTGCGATTGGTGGAATTGTTCCGCGACGGAGCGGCTTTAAAGAGTACCGGACTTTAAAGGGCGCCGGAACAGTTGGAATTCATTGCGGCCGATCCGGTTTTATCACGAGAGACGATCACGAGAGACATCATGTCGGCACAGATCGAGAAAATCGCGCTGTTCATTGACGGCGCCAATCTTTACGCCACCGCGAAATCGCTCGGCTTCGATATCGACTACAAGCGCCTGCTGCGCGAATTCCAGTCGCGCGGCTACCTGGTGCGGGCGCTCTATTACACCGCCGTGATCGAGGATCAGGAATATTCCTCGATCCGGCCGCTGATCGATTGGCTCGATTACAACGGCTATACGGTCGTCACCAAGGCGACCAAGGAGTTCGTCGACCAGACCGGCCGGCGCAAGGTCAAGGGCAACATGGACATCGAGCTCGCGGTCGATGCCATGGAGATCGCGCCGCACATCGACCAGATGGTACTGTTTTCCGGCGACGGCGACTTCCGCTCGCTGGTCGAGGCGGTGCAGCGGCGCGGCGTCCGCGTCGTCGTGGTTTCCACCATTTCGACGCAGCCGCCGATGGTCGCCGACGAACTGCGTCGCCAAGCCGACCAGTTCGTCGACATCGTCGAGTTGCAGGCCAAGATCGGCCGCGATCCGGTGGACCGGCCGCCGCGCGAGCCCCGCGAAGGGCGCGAACGCGAACCGCGCCACACGCCGCAGTTCCTGCAGCGCAGCCCCGCCTCGCAGCGGGTCGAAGTCGAAGCCGAAGACGAGTTCGACGACGAGTAGCGCCCGAAAGGCCAACTAGCGCCATGGCGCGCCCGAGCGGCATGCCGGGCCGCAACTGTCCGCGCTGTCCCCGCCTGGTCGTCTTTCGCAAAGACTGGCGCGAGCGCGAGCCAAGCTGGTTCAACGCCCCGGTTCCCTCTTTCGGACCGATCGATGCGCGCCTGCTGATTGTCGGGCTCGCCCCCGGCCTGCGCGGCGCCAACCGCACCGGACGGCCGTTCACCGGCGACTACGCGGGCGACCTGCTCTACGCGACGCTCAAGGAATTCGGATTTGCCGAAGGCGACTATCAGGCAAGTCCCGACGACGGACTGACCCTCATCGATTGCCGCATCACCAATGCGGTGCGCTGCGTGCCGCCCGAGAACAAGCCGACGCCGCAGGAGATCGCCACCTGCCGGCCGTTTCTGTTGGCGGCCATCGGCGAAATGCCCCGGCTGTGCACGGTCGTGCTGCTCGGACGGGTGGCGCACGAGACGTTCATCGCGGCATGCGACGCGCGCCGATCCGCCTATCCGTTTTCGCATGGCGGCGCGCACGGCATCGGAGCCCTGAGGCTGTTCGATAGCTACCATTGCTCGCGCTACAACACCAACACGGGCGTGCTGACGCCGCAGATGTTTCGCGACGTGTTTGCGCAGGTGCGAAAGCACCTCGACGCAGCGCCCCGCCCGGCCGTGGCCGGCACGGGAGCGTGACGCGCGGTTCGCGGCTCTCGCTTACTCCGCGCTTGTCATCTGGACGTTCCAGCTCGTTCCGACGCTGCCCAGAGCCGTGGTCGTGGAGGGCGTCGCGCCATTCATGAACCAGATCGCGAGATTGCCGCTCGCATCGGTCCACAGAATGTCGCTGATGCCGTCGCCGTTGTAGTCGCCGGTGTCGAGAATGCTCCAGCCGCTCGCCGGCGAGACGGCGCCGACGGTGCCGCTCGATTGCACGCCGCCGCTGCCGTTGAGGAACCAGATCGCGACCGTGCCGGACGTCGAGTCCCGCCACAGAATGTCAAAAGCGCCGTCGCCGTTGAAATCGCCGAGGCCGAGCACGGCCCAGTTGCTCGGCGCGCTGCCGAGGCTGGAGGACTGGACAATCGATCCATTCACCTTCCAGACCGCATAGTCGTAAGGCGTGCCAGAGGTGTTGCGCCACAGCATGCCGCCGGTGGTGGCGGCGACGATGCTCCAATTGCTGGAGGGCGCCACCGTGCCCAAGCTCGCCGTCGACGCGATCGCGCCGGCGTTCATGAACCAGATCGCGAGGTCCCCCGCGGTGTCCTGCCAGAGAATGTCGCCCTTGCCGTCGCCGTTCATGTCGCCGGTGCCGATGACGCTCCAGGCGGGCGGCACGTTTCCGACCGTCGCCGAGGAGGTCATCGTCGTGCCGTTCATGAACCACATGTAGAGATTGCCGCTCGAGTCGCGCCACAGCAGGTCGGCCTTGCCGTCGCCGTTGAAGTCGTGCTGGCCGATGATCGAATACGTGGTCGCTATGCTGGCGACAGTGCCGGAACCCATGACTGCGCCGCCGCTCATCAGCCACATCGCCGCGGTCGTGGGCGAGGCGCCGGCGCTGCGGAACAGAATGTCGCTCTTGCCGTCGCCGTTGAAGTCGTGGGTCGCCGCCGAACCCTGCGCCGCCGTCGTCACCGCAATGACGTTGGAATTTCCGCTCGACCCGTAGTTGTTGTAGGCGCGAAGGCGATAATAATAATTCGTGTGCACACTCAGTCCACTCACCATCGCAGTGGTGACGTTGCCCACGTTCAGGTTGTTCTAGCCGGTCACGAAGCTTGCGAACGAGTTGCTGGTCGACACGTCCAGATAGTAGCCGGTCGCCGGATTTCCTTCGGTCGGGGCGGTCCAGTTGGCGACGAATGAAGCCGCGGTCAAGCCGGAGGCCGCGTTGGCGATCGGTGGCGGCGGCGGAACGACCGCGCATTGGCTCGACGTTCCATAGACCACGGTGAACTGGTTGCCGCCGACCGGCGGACACGGCGTCGAGGTGCCGCCGTTCGGATCGTTCATGGTCAGGGCATTGGCGGCGAAGGTGACGTTCGGATTGAGGCCGTTGGCCGTCATCTGCGTGAACGTGACGTAGTCGTAGCTTTCGAGGGTCGAAAAAACGGCGCTTGGCGTCCCGCAATTACTCAAGCACGTCGCCTCCATGATCCACTCGGCGGATGACAGGGTGGAGGAGTATGCGACGGGGCCGCGGCGTGGTCGTAGAGCCAATTCTTGGTCAAGTTTACGATCTCGATCACCCACTGCTGGCTGGCGTTCGGCTCGCAGCCCGACAGGCATTCGATCATGGCGGTCATGGCGTCGCCCGGCGACACCGGGTACTGCGCCGTGGGGAGGATGACTTCGCCGGCGGGGATGAGTTCGTAGAAGGCGTAATAGCTTGTCGCCCCGGAGGACGAAACCTGCTGCACGGTGCCGACCTGGATCAGCGAACTGTCGGATACTCCGCCGATCCCAATCCACGCGGAGCTCAATTCGGTTTGAGGAGCGCTTGAGGCAGACACATAGGACACGCTCGGCACGGTCCAGTTACCCTGTATCGACGTGTAGTTCGCGGTGGCGACCGCGTAGCCCGACCAATTGTTGGATGTCCCTCCGGGATTGCCGGGCACGGTCGGCGCGGTGCGTCGGACCAGAGGCGCGTTCGCCGCCCGATGCGGCGGTCGGAAGGCGTCTTGTGCCAATCCAGACAACGCCAGCAGGACAGCAAACAAATTTACAGCAGCACAACGCCACCAACTCCGATGCACCCGGAGCCCCCCAAATGCATTCGTAATAAAATGTACGACAGTTCGTCCGATAACATTGCAACCAAAGCCAAGCAACAAAGAGTTGTGGCGCGCAAGCGCGCGCAATGCTCGCGCGTCGCGATCTTAAGTTGAATCATTTTTTATAAACTCTCAGGAGTTGCGGGGGCGCTGATCACCCCGCAAACAAGCCCGGCTCAGGCGAACACCGAGCTTTCGTACTTGCCGCTGCCCATTTCGCTGCGCGGGAAGATGCCGTGCTGCTCGATCCACTCGAAGGATTCGTCGAAGGTCTGCTTCGAGTACGGTTCGAACACCAGCCGCTCGCCCGGGCCCCAGCGCCGCGAGTCCATCTGATCATGGAAGCGCACCGGGAACTCCTTCTTGTAGTAATGCGTGTAAAGCTCCGGCCGCAGATCGATGTCGCGTTGCGCGCGTCGCAGCGCACGGAAAAACTTCCGCACGTCCTCGGGATCGGGAGTGCCGGTGACCATCGACGCCATCATGAAGGTGGTGTCGATGATTTTGCGGAAGCCGAGCTGTTCGAGGAAATAATACGGGCCGCTGAACAGCGAGGCCGCCGGCACCTTGCGGTCGATCAAAAGCTCCATGCGGCTGAACAGCAGCCCATCGTTGAACGACAGGTTGATCTCACCCTGCTTGAGATACTGCTCGAGGCCCTGGATGGTCGCATAGTGGCTGCCGGACTGGTAGCCGACCGAGATCGGCACGCCGGCAAGATCGGCCGGCGTGCGCACCGGCGAATCCGGCGGCACGAACACGCCGCAGGGCGACACCGAGTAGCAGTCGGCATAGAGCTTGCCGTGGCCGTTCGAGGCGGCGACGTTCATGGTCCAGTGGCAGGCGGCGCTGACGTTGCAGGTGCGGCCGGCTTCGAGCGTCTGATAGGCACCGACCTTGTTGCCGAGTTGGTGGCCGCCGCCGGTGGTTGAATCCATGGTCTCGCGAAACTCGTAATCGAGGCCTTCGGCTGCGAAATAGCCCTTCTCCTCCGCAACCCATTCGTGCAGTCGGAAATGCGGGGCGACGACGAATTTCGACATGGCTTTGCTCTCCTCCGTCAGGGATTGCGCTGCGTAACCGCGGCAAGGAAACAGATTAGCGAGCGCCGCGCAACCACGTGAGCACTTCCGCGGCGCTCTTATCGGGCGGAAAGACCGGATAAAACACTTTCACGATGGTTCCGTCGTCGATCACCAGCGCCATGCGGGCAAGGAGCGTCATGCCCGCGGCCATGAACATCGGCAGATGCAGGCTCAGCGCCAGAGCGAGGTCGGCATCGGACAGGATCGGGAACGGCAGGTGCAGCCGCTCCGCCGCCTCGCGCTGGTAGGCGGTGTCCTGGGACGAGAGCCCAAACACGTGCGCGATGCGCAGCGCCTTGAGCTCGGCAAAATGGTCGCGAAAGCTGCACGACTGCGGCGTGCAGCCCCGCGCGCCCGGAATCTGGTCCCAGCCCGGCGGCGGATCGACGCCGGGAACGCCGGTGCGCGGATAGATATAGACGACCGTGCGGCCTTTGAGTTTCGACAGGTTCACCGCCGGTCCGCTGGTCGCCTTCAGTGCCAGATCGGGAAGCTTGGCGCCGGGCAGATGCCGCGCCCGGCCGTCATCCTGCGGGATCGGGATATCCGGCGGCAGGAACGTCGGGTTGTGCGTCCCAGGGGCTTCGCTCATTTGCCGTCTCCCGCATATGACATGAATTCCATCAGCGAACCGTCGGGATCGCGGAAGTAGACGCTCGTGCCGGCGCCCTTGGCGCCGAACCGCTGCATCGGCGCGCTCTCGATGCGCACGCCGCAGCGTCCGAGGTGGCCGATCGCATCCGCGATCGGGCCCATCCACTCGAAGCACAGATCGCTGTTGCGGGGCGCGACCGGCAGCCGCGCCACCTCAGCGGGCTTCACCCCCGGCCCGTGCACGTTGAGCTGCTTGTCGCCGAAGCGATAGGCAAAGCCCGCCGGCCGCGCCACCAGCTCGGCTCCCAGCACCGTCGTGTAGAACGCATTCGAGCGCTCCCATTCGGTGACATGGATCACGCAATGGTCGAGTTTCGTCGGCAGCATGGCGTCTACCCCTTCTGCCGCATCAGCCGGCCGCGCTCGCGCTCCCAGGAGCGCTTCTTCTCGGTCTCGCGCTTGTCGTAGAGCTTCTTGCCGCGCGCCAGCGCGAGCTCGATCTTGGCGCGGCCGCGCTCGTTGAAATAGAGCTTCAGCGGCACCAGCGTCATGCCCTCGCGCTCGATCGCGCCGACCAGCTTGTCGATCTGACGGCGGTGCAGCAGCAATTTGCGCGGCCGCTTCGGCGCGTGATTGAAGCGGTTGGCCTTCAGATATTCGGGGATATTGGCGTTGATCAGCCAGAGCTCGCCGCCGCGGGCGTCGGCGTAGGATTCCCCGATCGTGGCCTTGCCCTGACGCAGCGACTTCACCTCCGTCCCGGTGAGCGCCACGCCGGCCTCGAATGTCTCATCGATGAAATAATTGAACCGCGCCTTGCGGTTGTCGGCAATGACGCGCAGCTTTCGTTCAGGCTTCGCCGCCATGCCGCAGTCCTTGCCGCCGCCGCCGTCCCGGGCTCACCGGCTCTTCAGCGCGTCGCGGATTTCGGTCAGCAACTCCACTTCCTTGGACGGGCCCGGCGGCTGCGGCGCCGGCTCCGCCTTCTTGAGGCTGTTGATGCCCTTGACCGCGACGAACAGCGCAAAGGCGATGATGAGGAAATTGATTATGAGCGTGAGGAAGTTGCCCCAAGCAAGCACCGCGCCTTGCTTTTTGGCATCTGCCAGCGCCGCCGCCGTCACTTTCGACGACAGCGGGACGAAGTAGTTCGAGAAGTCGAGGCCGCCGGTGGCGGCACTGATGGCCGGCATGATGACGTCGCCTACCAGCGAATTGACCACGGCGCCGAACGCCGCGCCGATGACCACGGCGACGGCGAGGTCGACGACATTGCCCCGCATCGCGAATTTCTTGAACTCCTCAAGCATGGTGCCCTCATCGCGTGTTGCAATACCCGCTTGCCTTCACGGCAGGCGGGCGCAGCGAAGAAATTCGCGTCCGGGCGCGGTCAGTTGATCAGGCCGGCGTGCACCATCGCCTCGCGCACCGCGGTCTGCGCCTTCGCGGTCGCCGGCACCATCGGCAGGCGCAGAATATTGGCGCATTTGCCAAGGAGCGAGAGCGCGTACTTCGCAGGCGCCGGGCTGGTCTCGACGAACAAATTGAGGTGGAGCGGCGCGAGCTTGTCCTGCAATTTCAGCGCCGCATTGTAATCGCCCTTCAGGCAGGCCGCCTGGAATTCGGAACACAGCCGCGGCGCCACGTTCGAGGTCACGGAGATGCAGCCGTGGCCGCCATGCGCCATGAAGCCGAGCGCGGTGATGTCCTCGCCCGACATCTGGTTGAAATCCTCGCCCATCACCGCGCGTTGCTGCGACACCCGCGTCATGCTGGCGGTCGCGTCCTTGACGCCGGCGATGTTCTTGAGCTCGTAGAGGCGCTTCATGGTATCGACCGAGATGTCGATCACCGAGCGTCCCGGAATATTGTACATCAGGATCGGGATGCCGATCGCGTCGTTGATCGCCTTGAAGTGCTGGTAAAGGCCGTCCTGCGTCGGCTTGTTGTAATAGGGCGTGACGACCAGCACGGCGTCGGCGCCGGCCTGTTCGGCGTGCTTGGCGAGATCGACCGCCTCCTTGGTCGAGTTGGACCCCGCACCGGCCACGACCGGAACCCGGCCGCGGGCCTGGTCGACGCACCACTCGACGACATGGTGATGCTCCTCGTGCGACAGCGTCGGGCTCTCGCCCGTGGTCCCGACCGGAACGAGGCCGTTGGTGCCCTCGGCGATCTGCCACTCGACCAGGTCACGGAAGGCTTTCTCGTCGAGGGAACCGTTCTTGAACGGGGTGACCAGCGCGGTGAACGAGCCTCGAAAGTGCGTACTGGCGGTCATGACACGGATCCTGGCTGGGTACCTTCTCGCCGGCACAATGCGTGCGGCAACGGTCCTTGCCAGCAAAATAACGCCTTGCGCACGGGCTTGAAAGCCCTATTGCGTGGCGGTGGACACAGCTGCGCGCCGCAACGTGCCCCGCTTTTGCCGTGAAACTCTGCAATCAACGCCGCGGCCAACGGAGAGTTCAGGATTCCTCAATCTTACCGGCCGAAGAGGTTTTGCGGAACCGCCGGCGGCGGGATGCCGCGGCAGAAGGGTCGGTTCGGGTGGCGATGATTCGGCTCATTGTTCTTGTTGCCGCCGCCGGCCTTCTGGCCGGGGAGGCTTTTGCCGCGCCGCCCGCGGACCCGGTCCCGGCTCCGACGGCCCATCCCGCGCTCAAGCACGAGAAGGCCAAAGCGGCGACCCACAAGCCGGCAGCGCCTTCAACCGCCGCACACCACGCCCCGGCCGCCGCGTCGGTTCCGGCCACGCATGTCCACGCCAAAGCAGGGCCCAAAGCGGTGTCCAAGCCGGCGACCCAGGCGGGGACCTCGGCCGCGATCGCTGTCCCGGTGCGCGCTCCTGTCGCCAAACAACCCGCCGCGCGGGCCGCGCCCGCTTTTGCGATGGCGGCAAGCGCGACGACGTCGCCCATGGACCTCGGCGCGGTCAAACAGGCGATCGAGCTCGCCCACAAGGGGCGTGCGGACGAAGCGACCAGCACCGAAGGCACGATTTCCGATCCGCTCGCCCGCAAGCTCGTCGAATGGGTGATCCTGCGCGGCGAGGACACCAGCACCGATTTCTCCCGCTATGCCGCGTTCATCGCCGCCAATCCGAGCTGGCCGAGCATCGTCACGCTGCGCCGCCACGCCGAGGTCGCGCTCTGGCAGCAGCAAGCCGAGCCGCAGGCCGTCATCGCATTTTTCCGCACCGAGCTGCCGCGCACCGCGAAAGGATGGTTTGCGCTGGCGCGCGCGCTGCTCGCCGTCGGCGACCAGGCCCGGGCGCAGCAGGCGGTGCGCACCGCCTGGCGCGATGACGCCTTTTCGGCCGATCTCGAAGCGCAGGCGCGCCAGGCGTTCGGCGGCCTGATCACGCCGGACGACGACAAGGCGCGCATGGATGTGCGCCTTTATGCCGAGGACGGCGACGCCGGCATGAGCGCGGCGCGCCACCTCGACGAGGTCAATGTCGACATCGCCAAAGCCCGCGCCGCGGTGACCAGCAAATCCGCCAACGCCAAGGCGCTGCTCGATGCGGTGCCGGCCGAGGGACGCCGCGATCCGGGCTACATATTCAGCCGCGTCCAGTTGCTGCGCCGCTCCGACAAGGTCGCCGAGGCCGGCCAGTTGCTGGCCGCGGCGCCGCGCGATGCGGCGGTGCTGGGCGATCCCGATCAATGGTGGGTCGAGCGGCGCCTCGTTGCGCGCAAGCTCCTTGATCTCGGCGACTCCAAGCTGGCGTATCAGGTCGCCGCAGGTGCTGCTCCCGCCACGACCGAGAACCATCGCGCCGAGCAGCAGTTCACGGCCGGCTGGATCGCGCTGCGCTTCCTGCACGATCCCGCCACGGCACTGACCCACTTCGCCGCGATCGCCGAAGGCGTGTCGAACCCGATCACACTCGCCCGTTCATTCTATTGGCAGGGCCGCGCCGCCGAGGCGATGAACCGCGGCCAGGACGCGCACGGCCATTACGAGGCCGCGGCGAACTATCCGACAGCCTATTACGGCCAGTTGGCGCGGGCCCGGCTTGGTCTCGACCAGGTCGCGCTGCGCGTCCTGCCGGAGCCGCCGGCGGAGCTGCGCGGGCTCGAGGTCGCCCGCGCCTTCGAAATTCTCTACGCCGTCGATGCGCGCGACCTCGTCGCCGCCATGGCGGCTGACCTCGGCGACAAGGCGACCGATGCCAGCACGCTGGTGACGCTGGCCGAGATCGCCAAGCATCATGACGATGCGCGCTCGACGCTCCTCATCGGCAAACCCGCCCTTAGCCGCGGCCTGCCGCTCGAACGCTATGCGTTTCCGGATTTCGGGGTGCCGAGCTATCGCCAGATCGGCCCCGCGGTCGAGCGCTGCGTGGTGTTTTCGATCGTGCGCCAGGAAAGCGCCTTCAACCCGCGGGTCGTGTCCAGCGCCAACGCCATCGGCCTGATGCAGGTCACGCCGGCCGCCGGCCGCAACACCGCCCAGAAATACAAGGTCGCGTTCGATCAGGGCCGGCTGATGAGCGACGTCGAATACAACGCCCAGCTCGGCACCGCCGAACTCGGCGACAACATCGCGAGCTATCGCGGCTCCTACATCCTGGCGTTCGCCGCCTACAATGCCGGCCCGCGGCGGGCCAAGGAGTGGATCGAGCAATTCGGCGATCCGCGCAATCCGAAGGTGGACCCGGTCGACTGGATCGAGCGCATCCCGTTCTCGGAGACGCGCAATTACGTGCAGCGCGTCATCGAAAACATGCAGGTCTATCGCGCCCGCTTCGAGAGCAATTCAAAGCTCCTGATCGAGGCTGACCTGCGCCGCGGCGGATAGCGCCGAGAACGCCCCGGTGCGGTTCTACGTGAACTGCCGGTGAAGACGACAAACCGTTGAAACCGTTGTTTTTTCTGTCACCCCACGCGGATCGGCCTGGAGCCGGCGGGGCGAGCCTCGCCGCTGCGCTGGCGCTCCCACATCATCCGGTAGGCGGCCTCGAAGGCGCGCGTCGCGCGGGCGGTATCGAACAGGGCGCAACTGTCGCGGTTGCGCGCCAGCCGGCCTTTGAGCGAGGCGAGGCGCGCCGGATCGTGGGCGAGCTCGAGCGCCAAGGCCTGGTATTCCGGCAGTGAGCGCGCGATCAATTCGTCGAGCCCGATCGCCTTCAACAGGCTCGCGGCGACGCGTCCGGCGAACGTGGTGCCGAGACAGGTCAGCATCGGAAGCCCGACCCAGAGCGCATCGCTCGCCATGGTGTGGGCGTTGTACGGCAAGGTATCGAGGAACAGGTCGGCGAGCCGCTGGCGCGCCAGATGGTCGGCAAGGCTCACCCGCGGCGCAAAGATCAGCCGCGCCGGTGCGACACCGCGGCTTTGCGCCTCGCGACGCAGGTTGGCCGACGTCGCCGCATCGGCCTCGACCAGCCAGAGCACGCTGCCTTCGGTCGCGGGAAGCAGCTTCATCCACACATCGAAGATCTCCGGCATGATCTTGTAGGTGTTGTTGAAGCAGCAGAACACGAAGCCCGTGTCCGGCAAGCCGCAGTCGCGGCGGCTCGGCGTGCGCTCGGAGACGGCGAGCGTGTTGTCGTTGACGAAGTAGGTGTCGGGCAGCCAGACCACCTGCTCGGCGTAAAAGCCGCATTGGTCTTCGGGAATGACGGTCGCGTCGGCCAGGATGTAGTCGATGTAGCCGGCCCCCGTGGTCCCCGGATAGCCCAGATAGTTGACCTGGATGGGCGCCGGGCGCCGCGCCAGGACGTTGAGCCGGTTGTGCTTGGTAAAGCCCATCAGATCGACCGCGATATCGATCTCGAGCCGGCGCATCAGCTCGGCGATGCCCTGCTCGCTGTCATTGCGGACGTCGATGAAATGCTCGAACGCGCCCTGCAGCCTTTGCCGCATCGGCGAATCCCGATCCGGCCCGAACGATATCGCCGTGGTCTCGAAGCGCGACCGGTCGTGCCGTTCAAACAGCCCGGCCAGCAGCGCGGCCGTCGCGCTGTCATGGAAGTCGGCAGACAGATAGGCGAGGCGAATGCGGTCGTGGGAAAAAACCTCGCCGCGCCAGATCGGCGGAAAGGCCGGCTGGTGCCGGACATAGTTTGCGGCGCATTGCAGCTGGTCGGCGGCCGACGACGGTACGGCGAGGATCGAGAACGGCAGGGCTGTCGTGCTGCGCTCCCTGATCGCGGACAACAGCTCCGCGACCTGCGCGTCGAGCGCCGTCCAGTCGCATAGGAGCAGCTTTGCGAACAGCCGCGCGCCCGCCGCATAGTTCAAGGCGGGTTTCAGGGTCGCCGCCTTGTCGTATGCGGCCAACGCCTCCTCGTGGCGCTTGAACTCGGTCAGGACGTTGCCGCGGCCGAGCCAGGCCTCGGCCAGCCCGGGCTTCAATGCCAGCGCCCGGTCATAGGCGGGCGAGGCGTCCTCATAGCGCGCCAGCTCGCTCAAGACATTGCCGCGGCCGAGCCAGGCTTCGGCGCGATCCGGCGCAACGGCGAGCGCGCGATCGAAGCTGGCCAACGCGCCCTGCGGATCGTTGAGCCCGCGCCAGGCGTCCCCGCGCAGGATCAGCGCATCGACGTCGTCCGGCGCCAGCGCAAGCACCCTGTCGGCGGCCGCGAGCGCTTCATCGGGGCGGGCGAGCTGCAACAGCACTCTGCCGCGCCACAGCTGAGCCTGGGCAAAATCCGGCCGGCCGGCGATGGCGGCATCGAAGCTCGCGATGGCCTGCGCGTGGCGGCCGACGGCAATGAGCGCGAGGCCGCGATTGAACCAGTCCTCGACCGAGTCCGGCGCCAGCGCCACGGCCCGGTCGTAGCTGTCGATCGCCTCGGCGTTGCGGCCGAGCGCGCTTAGGACATCGCCGCGGTTGCCGTGGGCTTGAGCAAGCTCCGGCGCGAGCGCAAGCGCGCGATCAAGGTTTTCCAGCGCTTCCTCGTGGCGCTCGAGCGCGCTCAATGCGCGCGCCAAGAGAACGTGGGCGCGCGCATGGTGCGGATCCGCGGCCAGCGAGCGGCGCGCCAGGACGGCGCCCTCCTCGAAGCGGCCCTGCTGGCAGGCGATCATCGCCAGGTAATAATGGGCGTCGGCATTGGCCGGATCGGCGCGCAGCACCGCGGCGTAGCGCGCGGCGGCTTCGGCGACGGCGCCGCGCCGGTGCAGCGCCAAGGCCTCCTGCAGCACATCGGTGGTCGGCAAAACGGCCATATCCGGCCCAGCCAAGCGATCGCGGGGCGGAAGTCAAACAGAAACAAGCTCCCCTGACAACACATTGAAATCCATGGAGAACCGCTTCGAATCGGAAAGTCTCTAAGTGATTGCGCCATCGGACGCAGCCCACTACATTGGCCGCGGCCGGATCGCCGACGCCGCGCGGCTTTCGTGGAGCTGACCTGGGATATGAGCGACGGCGATACCGGCACCAGCCTATTCGTCACCGTCCATGACGGGCTTCGGCTGCACGTGCGCCAATACGGCATGCGCACCGCGCCCGGGCTGCCGGTCGTGTGCCTGCCCGGTCTGGCGCGCACGGTCGCCGATTTCGCCGCGCTGGCGCCGGCGCTGGCGCATGGCAGCGGGCCGGACCGGCGCGTGATCGCGGTCGATTCGCGCGGACGCGGGCGATCCGACTACGACAGCAACCCGGAGAACTACAATCTCGCGGTCGAGCTCACCGACGTCGTGACCGTGCTCACGGCGCTCGGCATCGGGCCGGCGGTGTTGGTCGGCAGCTCGCGCGGCGGCATCCTCACCATGCTGCTCGGCGTGGCGCACCCCACCGCCATCGCCGGGGTCGTCCTGCACGACATCGGTCCGGTGATCGAGCCGAAGGGTCTGGCCCGCATCAAAAGCTATGTCGGCAAGCTGCCGCAGCCGCGCAGCTTCGAGGAAGGGTCCGTGATCCTGCGGCGCCTGTTCAACGGGCAGTTTCCAAAGCTGACCCCGGAGCACTGGCTCGCCGCAGCGCACCGCACCTGGCGGACGGAAGATGACGAGCTCAAGCCGACCTACGACGTGCGAATCGCCCGCACGCTCGCCGGCATCGACATCGAGCGGCCGCTGGCACCGATGTGGAACGAATTCGACGCGCTGTCGCGGGTGCCGATGCTGGTCATCCGCGGGGCAAATTCCGACATTCTTTCCGCCGCCACTGTGGCGGCCATGGCCGCGCGCCGCGGCCAAATGGCGTCGATCGAGGTCCCCGACCAGGGGCACGTGCCGCTTCTCGATGATGAAGGCTTGATCGGCGAGATCGCCCAGTTCGTTGCCGACTGCGAGAGCCCGCCCACGGCGCAGGCCGCAGACGCGGCGAGCCTCGTGCGACGCATGGGCTGAACACTCCTCACCCGCCTCGGCGGCTCGCCGCCGTCGCAGCCTCTTCGCCCGCGCAAAGAAGCCGCCCAAAAAGAAAAACCCCGGCGGACGAGCCGCCGGGGAAATTCTCGAATTCAAGCCTCGATCAGACGATCAGGGCAGGAAGTCGCGATGCGCGCGGATCGTGGCGTTCCAGGAGCCCGCATTCGCCTCGGTGAGGGCCGCGCCGCCGAAGCCATATCCACCGACAGTACCGGTGTTGGTCGTTGCGCTATGCAGGTTCTGGTACATGATTTCCACGCCCAGGTAGAAGGTCTTCGTGATGTCCCACTGGGTGCGCGTGCCGACGGTCCAGGTCGACCAGTCGTTGTTGCACCCGGCAGCCGCAACAGCCGCCGAACCGATGGCGTTGTTGCCGAAGGTCGGCGACGCTCCCACACACAGCAGGGAGTTGGCGGTGCTGTCGTAACTCACTTGGTAGTACGAGCCGAACAGCGACGTATGCCATGCGTCGTTCCAGTAGTGCTCGTAAGCGGCGTTGAAGCCCCAAGCGCTGGTCAGATGGCAGCTGGTCTGCGTGCCGTTCGCGATTGCGCCGCCGTAGACGCAGTCGCTGAGCACGCCGTAAGCTTCCCGACCACCATTGAGGAATCCCCAGTTGGTGTTGGGCGTCTGGAAGATGTAGCGCAGGGCGCCTTGCGCCACGTTGCCCTGAGCCTGGAAGAAGTCGCCGCCGCCCGTGTTGACGCGAAGGCCGATACCCGCGGCCCAGCCCCACTGGTCAACCGGATGGCCGAACGCCACGCCGGGAGCACTGCCGGACGCGCCGGTCGCGCCGTAGTAGGTCGGATTGACCTCATGCAATGCGCCCATCAACTGGGCACCGCCCCAGGCCTGATCGACCCGCAGGTTGGCGACGACGTCGCCCATCTGCTGGCCACCGTAGGCGCCGGCACCCGGGAGTAGCGACTGCGCCCCGGCGACTGCGCTGATATAGGAGCCGGGAACGATAGTGCCGGCAGCCGCAGTACCACCAGGCAATCCGCCCTGGTAGATGATCTGCGTGGTGCGCCGCGCTTCCTCAGAGATCGTGGCCGAGAAGCCGCCACCGAGTTGCGCAGTGTAGGCCCACACCCACCAGCCGCCGTCGCCAGTATCCGATGCGGGGAAGTAACCGCCACGATACGAGCTGATCGGCACGTTGTAGTAGTCGTAGAACGACTGAACGAGACCAGCCGTCATCCCCGCCCATTGGACGAAGCCGCGGTTGGCGCTGTCGATCAGGTTCGCGACCTGCAGACCGGCGTCGTTCGAGTTGAGGCCGACTGCGAGGTAGCCGCGCACTGTGCCGTACGCGGTCTGATTCCGGACGTCCGCGGTGATGTAACCGCGAGCCCGGAAGATCATGTTGGTGGTGGTGCGCTGATTGGCGTTGCCGTTGTACGGGCCCCACGTCATGCTGCCGTTGATATTGCCACCAGTCCACTCTGCGCGAATCCAGCCACCGACCTTGATGCAGAGGTCGGTACCCGGCATATAGTAGAATCCTGCCCCGTAGAGACTGCAGATCTTCACGTATTCGACCGGCTTGGCCTTAACGGGAAGATCAGCTGCTTGCCCCATTGTCACCGCAACCAGACCGGCCGCGGACCCGAGGAGGAGGCTTTTTACCATCTTCATTTTGAACCTCCAGTTGTTTTGCAGTGGGAGGGTTCCGTCTCCGCCGGGTGCCTCGCACCCCTGGAAGGTCCCCTTCTAGTCCCCCACCACGCGGCTTCTTCATTTGCGAAGCTTCCGAGTGGGTCGACTTCGGGTTCCCCCCTCCGTCGCAATGTCACCTTAGCTGATGAGTTTCGACACGCAACGAAGAACCGCCTGAGTCACAGGCCTTCGGCGTTGTTTTCAGGAAGGTGTTGCGCAAAAAACACGCAATCAACGGGCAAGGATGGCACACATCATGGGCGCTGAACCCCCGCGTGATTCACAAATTCAGCTGCAAAAACAATATCTTACACATAGCAACCCCAGCGGAGAACGGCTGCCGCGATGGTATGCATCCGCCACCGCGTGAGTTCGTGTTGCTGAAGGATCCTGGCTGTCGCAACGCGCGATTCTGATGATTCCCCTCACGCGCACGCTCAATCCTCACACCATTGCAGCCGTTCGCACGCACCAAATCACTCTCGTTTGCGCGAGAGTCACGCGCCGACACGCCAACCGGCTCGAACAGATAATAATGACAGCGAGCTTTGGGGCGGCTCGCTACGCTGATAGCGCCGCCACATGGTCGTGCGGGCCGCCCAAGTTGCGAGCGACGCGCTCGATGTATCAAACATCAGATATGGGTCTATCAAACAGCGGATAAGTGTCGCGATGGTTCGCAGGCTTGGCTGCGAGCGCGACGATACGAACTCAATTCACGCGCGAGGCTGAGCGCCAAATGTCTCTCAATCCTCGAGGCTGCGCTCGCGCGCTCGCGACGTCTGATGGCGCCCGGCAAATCCGCCGCGCGAAAGATTCGCCCGGCCTGCCGCCAAGTTTTCCAGGTGGGCTCGACCATGATTCGTTGCCGGCGTCGGGGAGGAGTATTCAAAGGCCGTTCGATCACGCCGACGGGCCGAAGCCTTCGACCCTGAAGAAGCTTTTGAGCTTAGCGAGCAGCCCTCTGCCTGGTGGGTGGCCGCGCGCGCTGTTTGAAGGCCGCAGTCGCCATTCTTCTACCTCAAGTAGGTCTCGGGGACTCTTTCGGCTAAAGGATGTGCGCGGCGCACCTGAGTTTGCGCAAGTGCCGCGCCGGCGATGCTTGTTGAAGATCATGCTCGGGTGCTAGCATTGCGTGTAGCAAGTTCTTGCTACGTATCACGCGCATATGACGGGTCGTGGGTGCCGATTGGCGCCCCGACACAGCGGGGCAGACGCGATGCGACGCAGTTCTCTGAGAACGCTAGGATTCTGTCTGCGCCTTGCCGGCCTGCTGTCGGCGGGGCTGTTGGCAGATTCGCTGACACCGGCAGCCAACGCGCAGACTGGCGTCGGCCCTTCGCTGCCGCAGATCACCCACCCCGTCGACGAACGGAACCTGGTGGCGCTGCCGGGCAACACGCGCCCCGAGGCCCGCGTACCGGCAAACGATCAGGGTATCGTCGCCGACGATCTGGCGCTGCCGCACCTGATGCTGCAACTGCAGCGGCCGGCGGCGCAGGAGCAGGCGCTTGTCGCGCTGATCGATCAGCTGCATGACCGCACGTCACCCAATTACCATCACTGGCTGACGGCGGCACAAATCGGCGACCAGTTCGGTCCCGCGGCTTCCGATATTCACACCGTCTCCAGCTGGCTGTCGCAGCACGGCTTTGCCGTCAACACGGTCTACACCAACGGCATGGTGATCGATTTCTCGGGGACCGCCGGACAGGTCCGCACCGCGTTCCATACCGAGATTCACAATCTCCTGGTCGGCGGCGTCGCGCACATCGCCAATATCAGCGATCCGCAGATTCCGGTGGCACTGGCGCCGGTCGTCGGCGGCATTGCGTCGCTGCACGATTTCAGGCCGCGCCCGATGTATGTGCACCGCGATGTCGGGTCCGAGGCGGTCGCAAATTTCACCAGCGGCGGCATCAACTATGTAACGCCGCCCGATCTTGCGACCATCTACAACTTCACGCCGGTGTTCGGCACCCCCGTCGAATCCAAGAATGGCTGGGGTCAGACCATTTATATCCTCGAGGATTCCACACTCTATCAAGGTGATGACTGGTCGACCTTCCGCCAAGCGTTCGGCATCCCGAATTATAACTATCCTGACGTGGCCCTGGAACAAAGCTTTCCCCAGCCCCCGTCCGGCCCCCACAATTGCAGCAATCCCGGGGCCAACAGCAGCGATGCCGAAGCGACCCTCGACGCCGAATATGCCAGCGCTGCCGCGCCCGGCGCCAACATCATCATGGCTATTTGCGAGGACGTCGTAGCCACCAACGGCGTAGTGATCGCAATACAGAATCTCGTTAACGGATCAAACCCGCCCGCGATCGTGAGCAACAGCTACGGCGAATGTGAAGTGTCGATGGGCGCGAGCCTGAATGCGATGATCAACACGGCTTATCAGACCGGAGTCGCCGAGGGGATGTCGATCTACGTGGCCGCGGGCGATCAGGCCTCGATGGGGTGTTACGGTGGGCAGAAACCCGGATTTACCGGCATCGGTGTCAATGCGTACGCTTCGACACCGTACAACGTTGCGGTCGGCGGCACCGACTTCAGCGATATCTATTCGGAAAACTCACCCGCTTATTGGAACGCCACCAACCCGTCGACCAACGGCTCGGCAAAATCCTACATTCCGGAAATCCCGTGGAACGACAGCTGCGGCAGCCTGCTGTATGCAAAGTACCAGGGCTACACTGCTACTTATGGCAACGACGGCTTCTGCAACAGCGCCTATGTCATAAACGCCCCGTATTTTTTGGAAAGCAATGGGGGAGGCGGCGGCCCGAGCGGCGGCCCGAGCGGGGTGGCGTCAATCAGCGGCGTCGTCAGCGGCACTTGCGCGGGTTACGCGAAGCCGTCTTGGCAGAGTCTTTTCGGTGTCCCGAATGATGGCGTGCGCGATCTTCCCGATGTATCGCTATTTTCCTCCTACGGGTTCGCCTGGACTCACTCCTACGTCATTTGCTTTTCCGACACCTCGAACCACGGGGTCTCGCCTTGCACCACTTCACCCAGCGGCTGGAGCTTTGGCTGGGGCGGCACCTCCTTCGCGGCGCCGATCTGGGCCGGCATCCAGGCGCTGATCAACCAGAATGCCGGCGAGCGACAGGGCAATCCCAACTATCGGCTCTACCAGATCGCCCGCACCCAATACGGCGTGGTCGGCAACAGCATCTGCAATGCCTCCAATGGCCCGAACGGCACCGGCGGTTGTGTCTTCTACGACGTGACGCTCGGCGACAACGACGTGCCCTGCATGGACGACAATAACGTTTTGTATAACTGCTATCGTCCGTCTGGATTTTATGGCGTGCTGTCGGTCAACAATGGTTCCTACACGCCGGCCTATGCGGCGGGCGTCGGTTGGGACTTCGCCACCGGCATCGGCACCGTCAATGTCGCCAACCTGGTCGCCAAGTGGAGCGCAAATTCCTACGCCGCCACCCACGACTTCGACGGCGGCGGCAAGAGCGACATTCTCTGGCGCGATAGTGGCGGCAATCTCGCCATGTGGTTGATGAACGGCAGCCAAATAGCGGGTTCGAAGGTACTGGCCGCGGTATCGGGCGCCTGGTCGGTCGTCGGCCAGCGCGATTTCACCGGCGATACCAGGGCCGACCTGCTGTGGCGCGACACCAGCGGCAATCTCGGCATGTGGGTGATGAGTGGTTTGTCCGTCCTCTCGACCTATAGCCTCGGCAACGTGCCGG
>Ga0182024_10001026_pt1 | contig 72555 bp, 64 predicted proteins | sample P32metaG_FD_120480 | JGI IMG/M metagenome (GOLD analysis project Ga0182024, IMG submission 120480) | Permafrost microbial communities from Stordalen Mire, Sweden - P3-2 metaG (Illumina Assembly) | ecosystem: Environmental > Terrestrial > Soil > Wetlands > Permafrost | place: Sweden: Stordalen...
AGAACCGTGCCGTCACCCAGAAATGCCATCGAGCCATTCTCAAATTCCACTTCCGCTCGACCCTTATCTGTGGAAAGCACATAACCTTGTCGAATCGGGAGATTAAGCTCTGCAGCGTCCCAGGTAGCGTTCTGGCCAGCTAGGGGATCCCCCTTTACGTCGCGCGCGAAACGCACCTCGCCCTGCACCAGGCTCAGCCGAATGATCCGAACGTGACTGGAATCGGCAGACGCGGGCCATGCGGCCACGAAAAACAAACAAATCAGGCTCAGGGAAACGGCGAAAAACGGCGTGCGACAAAACATGGTCACCCCCCAACGGGGACACTCTGACAATAAGACGGTTTAGACACAAACCCCGTTACAGACAGCCCTACCAAACGTCATGCTCCATACTCACCGTTAGGGTGGCCCGCGTCAAGTGGCACAACGATTGTCCCGAAGCGGGGATTGATGTAACGCAGCAGAAACTTTCATGCCTGCTCTGCTTGACAGACAGAAAGTGAAACGTTAGTTTCGCAATCGGGGGAAGTGTTGGCTTTCCACATGCGTTGCAGGTCGCTCTTCAATGTGTTCGTAAACTCCAACGGTTTGTCGCGAACGTTCTCATGTCGTCCTTGCACCGAATTCTAATTGCGACCGCGAAACGGTCCGTGCTCTGAGGGGGGAGTTATGCGGGGGATTCATAAACTATTACTGGCCACGGTGTTTCTTGCCACCGCGCTCTGTGGGGCCCGAACTTACGGGCAGGGCGGCGCCACCGGCGCCATCAGTGGCGTGGTCATCGATACCAGCGGCGCGGCCATCGAAGGCGCCGAAGTGCAGATCATTGATACCCGTACCGAAGCCCTGGCTCGTAAAGTGGCCACCAATGTCGACGGAGCCTTTACGGTCACACTGCTGCCGCCTGGAGATTATTCGGTGGTGGTCAACAAATCGGGTTTCGCCGAAGCCAAGAGCGAAGCCATTGAAGTGCACGTCACCGAAACGGTCCGCGTCACGATTTCCTTGAAGCCGGGATCGGTCACCGAAAAGGTCGAAATCTCGGCCCAGGTAACCAGCGTCGAAACCACCAATGCCACCACCGGTCAATCCATCGGCACCGAAACCGTCCGCGAACTCCCGCTCGCCACCCAGAATTACCAGCAACTATTGACCCTCTCGACCGGCGCCCAAAGCGACCTGAACGCCGCAGCTCAGCTCGGCCGAGGCTCGGTAAAGCTCTTCGTAAACGGTCAGCGCGAAGATAACAACAACTTCCTGATCGAAGGAATCAGTGCCACCGACTACAACGTGGCTCAAGCTACCTATATTCCTCTTCCCAATCCAGACGTAATCCAGGAATTTAAGGTCCAGACATCCCTCTACGACGCCAGTCAGGGCCGTGACGGCGGTGGCAACGTCAACGCCATTCTAAAGTCCGGCACGCGCACCTACCACGGCGATGTCTACGAGTTCTTTCGTAATGACGTTCTCAATGCCAACGACTTCTTCCTTAATCGCGAAGGGGAATCTCGTCCCGCGGTTAAGCAGAACATCTTCGGCGGCAGCCTGGGCGGCCCGGTAATCAAGGAAAAGCTCGGATATTTCTTCGCCAATTACCAGGGTACTCGCCAGGTTAGCGGCCTCTCTCCCGGTACTTTCATTAACACCAACATCCCATCGCTACCCACGGATCGTTCCGAAGCGTCGATCTCGGAAGCATTCTTCGGAAACACCACCACCCCTATCGATCCCGTCGTGCTCAAGCTCCTGAACTTCAAAAGCAATCAGTTCGGCGGCACCACCAATGGTTATCTGATCCCCAGCAGCGACCCGGCAACCAACGGCTTCGCCATCAGTCGCCAGGGAACATATAACGATGATCAGTTCACCACCAACTGGGACCGCGAATTCCGCGGCGGTCAGGATAAGATTTCTTTCCGGTTTTTCTTCTCGAATTCCTCGAGCTTTCTCCCCTTCGGCGGCGGCGACCTTCAGGAATCCCTCGGCAGCACGCTGGCCAGCAGCGTCAGCACTGCGTCTTTGAACTTCCCGTTCGACACCCCGGTTCATTCACGTTTTCTGAATGTCACCGAAACCCACTTGTTCTCCCCGACCTTAGTGAACGAATTCCGCTTCGGCTTCGTGCACATCAACGACGTCTTGAGCAATGTGCCGCCTGTCACCACCAGCGATCTCGGAATCGACCGGCCAACCAACAGCGTGACCGACTCCATTTACAAATTCATTTTTGAGAGTTCCGGTTTTGAAATCGGACCAGCTCCTTTTGGCAACCAGTCGCAAAACCAGAACAACGATAATTTCGTCGACACCGTAAGCTGGGTCAAGGGCAAGCACGTCTTCCGCTTCGGCGGCGAATTCTCGCGCGTAAACCTCGACAAGAACTTTCCCCAGGTCTTCAACGGCGAGCTCTTTTTCACCAACACGCCCAACGGCAACACCGACTTCCAGAATTTTCTTCTCGGCGAGCCGGAGTTCAGCTTCGGTGGCGGCGGCCTTTCTAATCACGAATATCGCTCCAACAACTATGCGGTATTTGCTCAGGATGACTGGAAAATCCGGCCGGATCTAACCTTGAACCTCGGGGTACGCACGGAAATCTTCGGCGCATTTCACGACGACCTTTGCCACATCGGAAATCTCGACACCACACTCGCCAATGCCGGCGAGTTCCCCTTTATCTATCCGTCGTGCGTTGACAAGTTGGACCTGGCGGGATTATCCGGCGATGCCAACGGCACCACGTTCAAAAATAACTATGCGACGAATATCGGCCCCCGTATCGGGCTGGCCTACGATCTCTTCGGCCATCACACCACCACCATCCGCGCTGGCTACGGCATTTACTACGTGCGCGAAGACGTAGGCACCGCCGACCAGTTGTCCTTCGAAACGCCATTTCTTCCAGTGGCCTTCGGTGGCGGCACGCCAGGCTGCCTAGGCTCCTACTTCTCCGCAACGCCTCCGCCAGGTTGCCCGAATCCCAACCCCAACGCCCTGCCTCAGGCCGGCACCCTGGATCCAAATTTTGTTCCCTGCTTGAACGTGTTCCAGGGCTTCCCCGGCGGCGATACCACCCAGGCGGCGAATTATGGAACCGCCGGCGGAAGCGGCTGCCCCGGTCCGCTGCAGACCCTCGGAATCTTCGGCCTGGCAGTGCCTCAGCACTTTGTCGTGCCCAGCACTCAGCAATGGAATTTGTCCGTGCAGCGGGCGCTCGGCAAACAATGGGTTCTTGAGGTCGCCTACGTGGGCACCAAAGGCACCCATTTGCGCGAAACCCGCGACTCGTTGGAATCCCTCAACGCGACACCAGCAAACCCCGTCGTGGTCGACGGAAATTCCATTACCACCAATACCTTCGCCAATGCCATCGCACGTTCCGCCGCTCAGGGCATCAATGGCTACAGCGGGTTTCAGCTTTTCGCCAACGACGCCTACTCCCACTACAATTCCCTCCAGACCACTCTTTCACGCCGCTGGGGCGCCGGCTATTTCCAGGCGGCATACACGTTCTCCCGCTCCACCGACGCAACCTCAACCGGAAACACCGCCTTCAACACCGCCTTCAACGATGAATCCACTCTTGCCGATTCGCGCGGCCTTTCCGACTTCGACCGCACCCATCGTCTGGCCGTCAGCTATCGCTACGACCTGCCTTTGTTCCGCACCGCGGAGGGGTTAAAGCACCGAGTCCTCGGAGGATGGGCCGTGAGCGGCATCACCATCATTCAATCCGGCTCTCCCTTTTCCGTTCTCGATTCTGGCGCCGGCACTGCGTTCCTCGGTTCCGGATCCGCCCCTGGCGTGCTTACTGCGAGCCTCGCGCCCGGTGCCTCGGTCGCCAGCGGCTATAGCAGCGGAAGCATCGGCACGCGCATCGATGGCTATTTGAATCCCGCGGCATTGACCACGGCGCCCTTGCTGTATCCTACCGAGTGCGCCACCGACCCCAACTTCTGCACCACCGGCTTCGGCGACCTGGGACGCAACACCTACCGCGGCCCTGGCCAGCAGAACTGGGACTTCTCGCTGATCAAGAATTTCAAGATCACCGAGCGGCAAAGCCTCCGCTTCACCACCGATTTCTTCAACATCTGGAACCACGCCAACTTCGCCAACCCGGCGGTCACCGACGTCGAATCGATCGCCACCACCAACAGTCCGTTCGGCAAAATCACCAGCACCCTGGGCACGCCACGCTTGATTCAATTTTCCCTACGCTACGCCTTCTAGATGGTGCGGTACGCACGCCCTGGCGGTTTGCCCCAATACGCACGTGCCATCGTTTGCCGTTTGCAGGGGTGCAGCACGGCTGCACCCCAACTCGGCAATACTTTCCCGAAGTAGCTGTTCCAGCGTTTGATTTATACTGGCACCGCAGGGGCGCAGTTTTTGCGCCCCTAAGTTTTGTAAGCCCTGGATTCGGCCACCCAAGCGGGTGCCGCACCCTGGGGTTTGAAGGGTGCGGGTTTTCCCTTCAGCGCAACAGAATTTTTCGCCGAGCTAGGCCAACTCCTGGCGCAAAGAGGATTAATGCCCCCTAAAACTTCCCGCATCCAGTTGCTCGAGCGTGAAGCCGTCCCGCCCGATACCGCCGCCCTCTACGACGCGCTTCTCGGGCAGCGAGGCGTGGTGCCGAATATGTTCAAGGCGTTGGCATATTCGCCGGGCATCGCCCAGGGAGTCGCAGGATTTCTGCGCGCGCTGTTGAGCGATGGCGCACTCACCGGATGGTACAAAGAATTAATCGCCGTTCGAATCTCCGTCCTTCTCGACTCTGAATACGCCATAACGGCACATAAAGCCTCGGCCCAGAATAAGGGCGCCACCCCCGAACAAATCGCTGGCGTGCATGATTTCGAACACTCACCCTACAGCCCAAAAGAAAAGCTGGGCTTTCGCCTGGCTGACAAGCTTCATCAAGGCCCCAGCGCAGTGGATGACAGTTTTTATTCAGAGTTGAAAAGCGCTTTCGCCGACACCGAATTGGTGGAATTATTTCTGACCGCGGCGGCATTCGAAATGTTTCCCCGCTTCATCGACGGCCTTCACATCCCCGTAACGCCGCTCCCGTCCGCAAAATGATAGGATTTCTCAGACCACCATGCGACCACTAGCATTCCGAATTTCCCAAATGACCGGCGAAGGCGCGCTCGCGGTTTATTCCCGCGCCAAAGAATTAGAAAAGCAAGGCCGCTCCATCATCCACCTCGAACTCGGTGAGCCGGACTTCCATCCGGCCACCCCGATTGTCGACGCCCTGCGCGCCGCCGTGGCAGCAGGTCGCGACCGCTACGTCTCCCCAGTCGGCGTCCTCCCGCTTCGCGAAGCCGTAGCCGCTTACCTGCGGCGCACCCGGAACCTCCAAGTCCCTGCGCAACATGTGTTAATCGCTCCAGGCTGCAAGATGGCCCTGGCACTAGCCATGATGGCGTTGATCGAACCAGGCGACGAGGTCCTCTACCCCGACCCGGGTTTTCCGATTTACCCGTCGTTTACGCGAGGCCTCGGTGCTATCGCTGTTCCTTTTTTCCTCGAAGAGAAGAATGAATTTCAGCCCGCCATCGCCGAAATCGCCGCGAGAATCACGCCCCGCACGAAAGTCTTGATTTTCAACTCTCCCAACAATCCCACCGGTACCGTGTTTAGCGAAAAAACTCTGGAGCAAATCGCCAAGCTAGCCATAAAACACGATCTTTGGGTGATGGCCGACGAAATCTACGCGCGCATCCTGTTCAGAGGGGAATACAAATCCATCTACGCGTTACCCGGCATGGCCGAGCGCACCATCATCATCGATGGATTCTCCAAGACTTTCGCGATGACCGGCTGGCGTCTGGGCTACACCGTAGCTCCGAAAGCGCTAATCGATGCCATGGACCTGCTGGTCCTCAACACCTTCACCTGCACCGCAGAATTCACCCAGGTAGCAGCCATCGAAGCATTGCGGGACTCCACCAACGCGGTGGAAACCATGGTCGCTGAATACCGCAAGCGCCGCGATCTGTTCGTCCCCAAACTAAACGCTATTCCCGGCTTCCGCTGCCAAACTCCCGAAGGCGCCTTCTACGCCTGGGTCAATATCGAAGACACCGGCCTACCCGCCGAAGAAGTAGCCAGGTTCCTCCTGGAACAAGCCGGTGTAGCAGGAATCGCCGGCGCAGCCTTCGGCCCGGCAGGCAAGAATTACCTGCGCTTCTCGCTCGTAAGCGCCCGCACCCTGCTCGAAGAAGCTCTCGAACGCATCGAGCGAGCCTCAACCCGCTGGCGCGCCCCGGTCTCCCGTTAGACGGCCCGAAAAATCCAGTGACAGAGCCATTCCAGGGCCCTGTTCGGTCGGACGGTCCGGTCGGACGCGAGGGCACGGCTTGGAGCCGCTGAGGTCGGGTTTTTTGACTGCACCACACAGCCGAGTTGCCTGTGGGCAGTCGACCAGCGCACAATCAATTCGCGCTCAAGGGAAATGGCGCCACACTTCGACAGCCAACGATACTCTTCCAGCTCGGAGACGACGAAAATGAAACATTTGATTCACTTGGCATTTGTGCTCCTTGCCGCGATGCTCGCTGCTTCGACTACCGCCGCGCAAGCCCGCCCCCTAGCCTCTCAGGCCGACGTCCAGAAAACCTACGACCGCCTGCTCCAGCAAATCGAAAAAATCCCCATCTACGACGACCACTCCCACGCCACTTTCCCCGATGACTCCGATATGGACGCCATGGCCGGCCCTCCCGACGAAACTTCCGTCCTCCGCCTGCGCGATACCAATCCGGAATTCGTAGCCGCCGCAAAATCCCTGTTCGGCTACCCCTACAACGACTTCCAGCCCGAACACGCCAAGTGGCTAATCGAAAAGAAGAAAGCCGCAGAAAGAGATGGCGGCACCGCGTACTGGGACAGCATCCTCGACAAGCTGAACATCGAAACCTGCTTGGCCAACCGTGTCGCGCTCGCCCCGTACCTGGACCCCAAGCGCTTCCATTGGGTTTTCTTCGTCGATTCTTTTCTCTTCCCCTTCGACAACCACGACCAAATCGCGAAAAACACCGACATGGGCGTCTACATACCGCTGCAAGAAAAAGTCCTCCTGCGTTACATGAAACAGGAAGGGGCAACCGCCCTGCCCACGGATCTAGCCGGCTACGAATCCTTAGTCCGCCGAACCGTCACCGACAACCAAGAAAAAGGCGGTGTAGCCATGAAGTTTGAAGCCGCCTATTTCCGCACCCTGTATTTCCGCGATCCTTCCCGCGAGAAGGCGGAAGCGATCTACACCAAATACCACATTGGCGGAGTCCCATCCGAAGAGGAATATCGCACCTTTCAGGATTATGTCTTCCGCGTGCTGATCGACCAAGCCGGCAAGCTCAACCTGTCGGTCCATTTCCACAGCGCCGTAGGCATTGGAGATTACTTCAGCCTGCGCAACGGTAATCCGCTGAACCTCGAAAACGTCCTGCGCGACCCACGGTACGCCAAAACGAACTTCGTCCTGATCCACGGCGGCTATCCCTATACGTTGGATATGATCTGGATGACCGCCGCGAAAAATGTCTACACCGATTCCTCGCTGATGGGCTATTACGTCTACCCGTCCGAGCTAAAAAGAATCCTGAAACAATGGATCTCTTTATTTCCAGAACGCATGATGTTTGGCTCCGACGCCTTCCCCTTTGGCGAAGCTGTGGGAGCCGAAGAAACATTTTGGCTAGCTGCGCGATCCGCTCGCACCGCCGTCGCCGCCGCGTTAGCCGAACTGGTCTCGGAAGGTGCTTTCAGCGAAGACAAAGCGCTTGAACTCGCTCGCATGTACCTGCACGACAACGCCGCAAAACTCTATGGGGGAACCAAATGAGCACGCCCGCAAGCTTGAAGTACATTCCGTGGAACAAAGTCGAGCGTGAAAGACTGAATCCGCTGATCGACCGAGAAATGGTGGTAGGCGATCAAGTCATGCTAGCCCGCGTGCTGATGAAGAAGGGTGCCCACGTTCCGCTGCATCACCATCACAACGAGCAGGTAACGTACATCCTCGAAGGCGCGCTCAAGTTTGCCATCGACGGCAAAGAAATCGTCGTGAATGCCGGCGAAGTGCTGTGCATCCCCCCGCACATGCCCCACGAAGCCTGGGCTCTCGAAGACACCATCGATCTCGACGTCTTCAATCCGCCCCGCGAAGACTGGCTGAACAAAACCGACGACTATCTGCGGCACGGCCGCTAGAACCTTTCCACCAGGCCGCGGTTCCCCCGCTCGTAGCCCAGTGCAGCATACGCAGGAACACTGTTGCTACGCCGCGAAACAGCATGGACAGAGCGGTGGCCGTTGTTTAGCTTAAGACGATGACGCGCCCATGCCCGGAGGGCCGACCCGTCCAAGGGGAAATCATGAACAGGCGGTTAGCGGTCGCGGTATTGCTGCTGGGCATGTCGAGCAGAGTTCGCGCGCCACATGGAATCCCAGCGCAAGTTGCCCACGACAACGCGGCCATGGATTTTGCAAACGTTCGCTCCCAGCCAACCGGTTGAAGCCGCCAGCTCGGTGCAGCCCGCTATCGTTCCTTCCTTCGACATGGCTTCTTCCCACGCAAGTTTGTCGAATCCTGTCGCTTCGAACTCGCTCGTTACGCCGTTGTTCATTTGGCAACGCCCGTACCGCTCGATACATTCGGTCCGCAGCCTTCCGCTGCAGCTGCGTCGCCGGCTGTGTCCGCGCTGCCGGTCCCGAAATAGGACTACACGAAACCAGAAGATCACCATCCGACTCCTAGGCTGCTCTCATCGCCAAAGCAAACAATGCTTCTTCCTCAAATTCGGTCCTGTCCTTGGCCGAAGAGCTTTCTCGCACCCTCTGATCCCATCGCGCACATCTACCGTCTCTTCCTCGTTGAGGGGGGCGTGGGCACGCTCTCCATCGTATAACCAAAAACACCTACTCCTTCCGGAGCGTCGCCTCGATCGATCCGTGCGGCTCCTCAGTCGGCAGAAAGACCTCCGCCGGATTGTCCATCCCCAAAGGTTCCAGGTTCACCAGGTTGAAATGTTTATTCGGCAACGACAGGTGGATCTCGCGAATATTTTCGAAATTGTTCAGCACCGCTTCGCCCATGGCGTAGAGCGTATGCTGCAGCGACAGACTTTTGTGCTCCGCGAATGTTTCGAGCAGCATCTGGCGGACGCCGTGCCACACCGGGCCAAACTCCACCTCCTCGCCCGGGTATAGCCAGTCCGCTTGGATTGCGGTCGCCAGGATGCGATTGCGGTCTTCCTTTAGTGTTGTGAACGGATCGCGCAGAAAATCCTCGAAGGTAGAATTGGTGGTTTTGAGCACGATCAGGTCATCGACTCCCGCTCGGATCGTGGTTCCTTCGCGCGTTCCAACCAGCAGGGCGGTACGCTTCTCGCCCCCCGCCCGAGTAAACGCCGTCGCATGCGGCTTCCCACCGTGCAACATCCGCGCCCACAAGTGCTCCTCGATCTTGATGCGTACTCGCGACACTTGCGGGTTGTAGGTCACGAAATGCTCCATCAGGTGCAACCCAAATTCCTCCACGGTTTCGATCGAATGCTGCCTCGCGAGGGCGTACACGGTGTTTTTCATCGTGTCGGTCGGCAGGATCTTGCGATTGTCGCCTTTCGTGTGGGCGGTCTCGAACTCGCCTTCAAAGCGAATCGCTACAGTCAGCTCTTTAATATCGTGGCGGCCTTCTTGCCGGGCCACGCGGAGCAATCGGACTCGCGTTTTGCCGTAACTGTTTTCGCCGAGACGTATGGGCACGATCAACTCCCGCGGTAGGTGGAATATCCAAAGGGACTCAACAGCAGCGGAATATGGTAGTCCCGGTCGGATTCATGCACGCTGAAAACCACGCTTACCTGCGGATACAGCGCCAAGACCTTGCGATCCGCAAAATACTGATGGGTGTCGAAGGTGAGGCGGTAGGTTCCTTCGACCAAAGTTAACGTTCCTAGCAAATCGCGTAAGCGGCCGTCTTTGTCGGTCGCCCCGCGCCCTAACTGTTTCCATCCGCTTCCTGGGTCCTCCACCTCAAGAATCACCGGCACCCCGGCAGCAGGCTTGCCGATAGAAACATCCAGCACGTGCGTGGTGATGGAGCTCATGATGTGAGTAGTTTCTCCAGGCGAAGCCGGGTGATCTTACGCTGCTCTTCGGCGGCAATGCGCAATTCAGTTTCAGGATCATTGGACAGGCGCTGCCGCAGGCTCTCGAGAATTTCCTTGCTGGTTTTGCCGGTAGCGCAGATCAGAAAAATGTGTCCGAATCGTTCCTGGTAGGAACGGTTCGCGTCCGCCAGGGCCGCCAACGTGACCGCATCCGCTTGCTGCGCTACTGCCTGTTCTGTTTTTGACCAGCGGCGCGCCCTTGCCGACTGCATTTTCTCCCCCCGCTTGGCGCCAATCGCTGGATGACGATTGAACGCTTCCAGCCAATCTTCACGATCGAGAGCGGCCCAAACCTTATCGGCCGCGCCCAGGAGAAATTCCGCGTCGGGAAACGGCATGTGTGCGAGCGTCTGCTCGGCCCAGGCTTGCGAACCGCAACAGTCGAGCAACAGCTTGCGGACTTGTTCCCGAGAAGCTTGATTCAATTGGTCGATCCGCTCGGTGTTGGTGACGGTGTGCAGGGCCCGGCCAAAAAGTCGCAATCGGCTGACCCCGCCGTCTGGATAGATATTGAAACGCACGTGGGTGGCGGTTCCCACGTCGTTCACTTTGCTGAAAACATGGAGGGCGTTGGGTTTGAGCTTGGTCTCCGGAAGAACCTCCTTCCATGCCTGCGGAGACGCGAGGAAATCTGTTTCGGAATTCGCGGCGGATTGGCACGCTTCGAGCGAACAGCGATCGGGGTAATTTCCTTTGAAGTGAGCGGTGTTTACTTCGATGCGGCGAACGGAGCCGGGTGCGCCGAGTCTCAGGATGACCCAGTCGTGCCCCGGCCCGCGCCGGCGCTTGGTCTCCCAGCCATCGCCCATATTTTTAGCGCGGTAGGGCATTAAGAGGTTTCGTGGGGCGCCATAAAATTGATCGCTGGAGGTAACTACCGATCCCCCGGTTTCGACCGCGATGAGATCGACGTCGCCACGAGAAAGCCGCTTGGGGTCCGGAACCGCTTCGCCGTGCAGCCGCAAACGAGCCACGCCGCCATCGGGGTAGATCTTTAGCCGCACGTGCGTGAAGGGATTTTCGGTGGCGATCGAAAACAGATTGCGCGAGTTACCCTGCAGCGGGGTCCGCAGCAAGACTTCAGTCCAGAGAGTCGATGGATTTTTGAGGCGATCTCTTTCGTTCCGGTAGGGAGCGCTGCCGAGATGGCACGCTTCCAAGGAAAACTGTTCTGGAAAGTTCCCGGTAAAGAAGCTGGTGTCGATCACCACGCCGCGCAGAATTCCTGGCAATCCCAGGCGAACGATGCACCAATCGAAACCCGGCGTGCGTCTGCGGCGCGTCTCCCAGCCGTCCATCCATTTTCCGCGCGAGGTGTACTTCCCTTCGATGAAAACTGGCTTTGATTCTTTCAGCAGGTGCTCTTTAGGCGCGAAAAACTGGTCGTTGGCTGCGAGCACTTTGCCGCCCAGACGCTGCGAAGCGAGATCCGCCAATTGCGTGAAAAGTTGCGAGGACTCTTTCATGCCTGACCCCGGCGAAGCACTCGACCTATCGGCGCATCGCCAAACGCTCCGCGTTCAAAGACTTTTTGGCCGCGCAAGAAAGTCGCCTCCACCACGCCCGTCAGTTCGCGTCCAGCATAGGGTGTCAGTTTGTGCCGGTGATGAAGGGCTTCAGGCTCCACGCGAAACTTCGCGTCAGGATTAAAAACCACCAGATCGGCATCGCCGCCCACCGCGATAGCTCCTTTGCGTCCTTGCAGACCCGCCAGCCGCGCCGGGCCGTCACACATCCAACGAATGATGTGCGTGAGAGCATAGCCGCGCGAACGGGCCCCCGTCCACACGGCGGGCAAGCTGAGTTGGAGGGACGCTATACCGCCCCAGGCACGCAAAAAGTTTCCTTCTTCGCGGAGCTTCATGTCGCGAGGGCATGGGGAATGGTCAGAGGCGATCATATCGACGGTTCCGTCAGCAAGAGCGGCCCAGAGTTTTTCGCGATTTTCGCGTTCGCGGATGGGAGGAGCGCATTTGAATTCGGTGGCGCCGCCGGCGATTTCTTCGGAAGCGAACGTCAAGTAATGAGGACAAGTTTCGATACTGAACTTAGTCCCGAGTGACTTGGACCGCCGCAGAACGGCGATGGCATTGGAGGATGAGAGATGCACGATGTGGATGCGCGCGCCGAACTCAGCGCTGAGGCTCAAGAGCAACGAGATGGCCTGGTCCTCGGCTGCGCGGGGGCGAGAGGCCAGCCACGTGGCGTATTTGGTCGGCTCGTTTTCCGCTGTAGCGCTCTGGGCTGCGGCGTCGATAGGTCCCGGCAACTCTGCATGGATGAGAAGCGGGGCGCCCAAGATGACCAGGTCCGGCAGGGTCTTGCGCAGATCCAACTCCGTGACATGCCAGAACTCGGGGACGCCACTGGGAACCAGGAAGCATTTGAAGCCGAATACGCCCGCGTTCCACATGCGAGCCAGTTCCTGTCCATTGCCCGGGACGACGCCGCCCCAGAACCCGACATCGACCCATAACTCGCCGGTTGCGGCGACAATTTTTTCGCGATGCGCGGTAGTCGTAGTGGTTGAGGGAATGCTGTTTAGCGGCATGTCGATCAACGTGGTTACGCCGCCGGCGGCAGCAGCTTGCGTCGCGGTCCAGAAACCTTCCCAGTCGGTGCGACCCGGCTCATTGATGTGGACGTGCGTATCGACCAAACCGGGCATTACTGCTGAATCGCCCGCGTCGTACAGCGCATCCCCGCCGGGAACATCTTCGAAAGCGCCGATCTTGGTAATCACCCCGTCGCGGATGTGGATGGACGCGGGGATCTGGTGGTCTGGGGTGAATACTCTGCGGCCGCGAACACAATACTGTTCCATTACAGGGTGGCCAGGAGAGTTGGAGAAATTGGGCATTATAAAATCCGCTAAGTGGATAACCTTTCGCAGAGTTCGGCTAGAAGATTTTGCGCGATGCGGCGGCGATAGCGGGCGGTCGAGCGCATGTCGTCGATGGGAGCAATCTCTCGCGCGAGAACGGCTTGTGCCGCGCGCAAACTTTCGGGCGTTAACTTTTCACCTTGTAACGCTTTTTCCGTCTGGACAGCTCGCAAGGCAGTTGGCGCTACGCTGCCTAGGGCGATACGTATTTGCACGATTCGTCCTGCATCTATGCGAGCGCTCGCGGCAAAGCACACTTTGGAAATGGCTTGTGCGCGGCGGGTTCCAACTTTGCGGTAGTAGTGCTTCCATCCATTGGTCGCGCGAGGCAGTCTGATGCGGTGAATCAACTCATCGGCTTGCAGGCCAGTTTGTTTGTAGCCGGTCCAGAAGCCGTGACAGGGAACCCGGCGCCATCCGCTTGCGGAGACCAACTCGAGTTCGGCGTCGTAGACGAGCAGAGCTGGCGGGGAGTCGGCGGCTGGCGAGGCGTTGGCGATATTTCCGCCCAGGGTGCCTCGATTTTGCGTCGCTACGCTACCGGTTTCGGCGGCGGCGCGGCAGAGCAGCGGAAACTCTTGGGCGAGGACTTCGCTGCGGCGGATTTCGGTGTAGGTGGTCAGCGCGCCGAGGGTCACATGTCGAGGCGTTACTTCGATGCCGCGGAGTTCTGGGAGTTTCCAGATGCTCAAAAATCGGCGGTGCGGAAGTCTGCCGGCTTCGAGGAGCACCATCAGATCGGTTCCTCCAGCGAATGGCTTCCACGCAGCGGGTTGCTGAGCCATGATTTGCAATGCGCTGGAAAGATCGCGCGGGGCTTCCATTTCGTAGGACGGGACATACGATCTCAACGATGCGGCCCCGCGTTGGGTTGCGTGGCGCGGCAGGCGGCGAAGACGGCTTCGAATATTTTTGTATAGCCGGTGCAGCGGCAGAGATTACCCGAGAGGCCTTCGCGAATCTGAGCTTCGGATGGTTGCGGGGAGCGGTCTAGAAGATTAACGGCGGCAAGAATCATTCCGGGGGTGCAGATGCCGCATTGGGTTCCGCCGTGCTTGAGGAGTGCTTGCTGCACGGCGTGAAGCGTTTCGCCGGTGGCTAGGCCTTCGATCGTGCGAATCTTGGTGTCGGCGGCCGCCAGAGCGGGCACCAGACAACTGTTCACCAGTGCGCCGTCGAGTTCTACGGCGCAAGCTCCGCACTCGCCTTCACCGCAGCCTTCTTTCGTGCCGGTGAGTCCGGCCTGTTCGCGCAAGACATCGAGGAGACGGGCCATCGGGTAGGCTTCGAGAGTCATCGCGCGTCCATTGATTTGACAGGAGATTGGAATCGTGCGCTTGTTGTTTCCCGTGTTTGAGCTGGCCGCCATGGTTTCAGGCATGCACCGTCTCCAGCATTTCTAAGAGGACCTCGGGCGTAATCGGAAGTCGGGTGACGTCAACGCCGGTGGCGTGGGCGATGGCGTTGGCAATCGCCGGGGCTGTACCGTCCAGCGGCAGTTCACCGATTCCTTTTGCGCCTGCCGGGCCCCGGGCGTAGGGGATCTCTTCGAACAAGACGCGGATGGGCGGGATGTCCATCGAGGTGGGCATGATGTAGTTGGTCATCTGGCCGTTGCTCATGCGGCCTTCTCGCCAGACTACATTTTCATAGAGTGCGAAACCGATGCCTTGGGCTACGCCGCCTTCTATTTGCCCGGCGGCTAGAACTGGATTGATTACCTTACCGACTTCCTGGACGGCTACGAAATCTTCAACGCGGGTTTCGGCGGTGCGGGTGTCCACGCTTACTTCGGCTACGTAGATGGCCCAGGCGTAGGCGCCGTAGGCGTCGCCGCGGTAGGTGGCGTCGTCCCAATGGAGATCGGTGGGGTGTTGGTATTTGCAGAGGGATTGCAGGGGTCCGAATTTGGCGATGTATTGTTGGCAGGCGGCGGCGAAGGCTTCCTGGTTGTAGTTCGGTTGCAGGAGGCCACTGTCGAAAAGAGATTTCTGGACGGTGCGGGCGGCGGACTCCACTAGTTTGCCCACGATCATGGTGGTGCGGGAGGCTACTGTGGGGCCGCTGTTGGGGACCATGGCGGTGTCTGGTTGCATGATTTGGATCCGGTCGATTTCGAGTTGCAGGGTTTCCGCGGCGATTTGGGCGAAGACGGTGTTGGTGCCTTGGCCCATCTCGGTGCTGCCTGCGAAGACGCGGACGCGGCCTTCGGGGGTCAGGTCGAGGGCGGCTTCTGAGGCTAGATATTCTTCTCCAGAGCCGGTGAAGCCGGCGCCGTGCAGGAAGGCGGCGAAACCTATACCGCGTTTGATGTGGCTGTGTGGGTTCTCTTCTTGAAAACGTTTGCGCTTGGCGTGATAGGCGCTTAGGTCGAGTGCGCGATCGAGTAGATGGGCCAGGTCCACTGGTTCGCGGATTACCTGATGGACTGCCAGGGTTTGGCCTTGGTGGATGAAGTTGCGGCGGCGCAATTCTTCGGGAGTGAGGCCAACTACTTGAGCTACGCGATCGAGGTGGCGTTCCAGGGCGAAGACGCTTTGCGGGGCGCCGAAGCCCCGGAAGGCGCCGTGGGGGGGCATGTTGGTGGCTACGGCGCGGCTGCGGACGCGGACGTTGGGGCAATGGTAGGGGCCTGCGGCGTGGATGGTACCGCGGGAGAGGACTACTTGAGAGAGCGTGGCGTAGGCGCCGCCATCGACGGTGAAGTCGATGTCCATGGCTAGGAATTTTCCGTCGCTGGTTAGCGCGGTGCGATGGTGGGTTTTCGAAGGATGGCGCTTTGTGGTGGCCACCATGTCTTCGGCGCGATCGTAAATCATTTTTACGGGCTTGCCGGATTTCCAAGCTAGGAGCGCGGCGTGGCCTGCGAGCATGGAGGGGTATTCTTCTTTGCCGCCGAAGCCGCCGCCTGTTTCGGTTTGTACTACGCGGATTTGCTCGGTTGGCAGGCCAAATAGGCGGACTAACGCCTTGTGGACGTAGTAAGGGCACTGTAGGGAGCCCCAGGCGGTTACACCATTCGTGGGATTGGCTTTCGCGATCATGCCCTGCGGCTCGATGTAGAGCTGCTCTTGGGCGCCGGTTTCATATTCGCCTTCGACTATGAAAGCGGCGGCGGACCAGGCGGCGTCCACCTCGCCTTTTTCAACTAGGAACGATTTGAAGATGTTGTCTTGGCCCCAGATTATTTGTTTGCGGGCCAGGGAATCTTCGATGGTGAAGATTGCCGGGAATGGATCGATTTCGATTCTTACGGCGCGGCGGGCTTCTTCCAGGAAATATTTATCGGGATGGGCCAGGAGCACTACCGGCTCTTCGGGATGATTTACGAATTCGGCGGCCAGGCACGGTTGATCTTCGATTAGCAGGGCTATGGTGTTTGCGCCGGGGATGTCTTTGGCGGTTACGATGGTGAATTCGTTCCAAGGGATGTTGGGTCGGAAATGGATGTTGCGGATGCGGCCTCTCGGTGAGGTGGAGCGGACCGTTGTGCCGTACAACATTTCAGGGAACGAGAGATCGTCCACGTAGGTGGCGCGCCCGGTCACTTTTTCGCGGCCTTCTTTGCGCGGGACTGAGGTTCCGATAAGGTGTGGATCCGGCACGGACGTCCTTGGAGGAGCGATTGCCGCCATTAGGCGGTGTTGGGATTTTAGCCTAGGCGCGGGGAATGGGCGAGGACCGTGGAGAGCTGTGTGACCGGCCGGAGGGGCGGACACTTGCACAGGCAAGAGGGCCGGTGCTTCCTAGAGGCGATCGGGAGTCAGGATGGCGGTCATTTCGAGGACGTGGCGATAGTAGTCGTGGTGCTTTAGTTGGGCGCCGGCTTGCTGGTCGACTATGAAGGTTACGTCGGGATGGAGTTGCAGGGCGGAGGCGGTGACGCTGGCGGTTACTGGGCCTTCGATGGCTTGGGCTATCGGAGTGGCTTTTGACGGGCCGCTGGCTAGAAGCAAGATGCGTTTTGCTTCGAGGATTGTGCCGATGCCCATCGTGATGGCGCATTCGGGAACTTTTTCGTTGGCGGTGAAGAATTTGCGGTTGTCGTCGATGGTTTCTTTGCTTAGGACTTTGAGGCGGGTGCGGGAGCCCAGGCTGGAGGTTGGCTCGTTGAAACCGATGTGGCCGTTGCGGCCGATACCGAGGATTTGGAGATCGATGCCGCCGGCTTCGCGAATGGATTGTTCGTAGGACGAGCAGTAGCGTTCGTAGTCGCGGGAAACGGTGCCGTCGGGTATGTGAATGTTGGAGGGATGAATATTCACGTGCGAGAAGAAATTCTGCTGCATGAAGTGGTGGAAACTTTGGGGGTGGTCGGCCGAGAGACCGAGGTATTCGTCCAAATTAAAGGTAACTACGCGAGAGAAATCCAGGCATTCGTCGCGATGCAGACGGGCTAATTCTCTATACATTCCCAGTGTGGTGCTGCCCGTGGCGAGACCCAGGCGCAGTGCCGGATTTCTGCGCACGGAGTTGGCGATGATTCTGGCGGCTTCGCGGCCGAGTTGTTCTTTATCGGGTTGCAGGACGAGCAGCATGTTCGGATTTTCTCTATTTCTAGTTTAAAACGATTTAAACACCTAATTCCAGGTCATTCGAAGCGGGGCTAAATCCGCTGCCGTTGGTTGCCGTGTGGTAATTCCACCATTCGGTTACCAGTCGATTTAACGCGAATAATTGTCACCGCGAAATACAGTATTGGGTCTAAACTGCCGGGTCAACGTGGTTTTTGGGGGGTGGAAACCTAAAGATGGCTCTCAACGCAACCGATTGGATTGTGATTGCTGCATATCTGCTACTGAATTTGCTGATCAGCTTGTATTACCGGCGGCGCTCTTCGGGTAGCACCGAGGAGTTTTTTGTTTCCGGACGAAATGTGTCGTGGTGGCTGGCGGGTACCTCCATGGTGGCGACGACGTTTGCCGCAGATACGCCCTTGTTTGTTACCGGAGTGGTGGCCAGGAACGGAATTTCGGGGAATTGGATCTGGTGGTCGCAATGCTTGTCGGGGATGATGACGGTTTTCTTTTTTGCGCGCTATTGGCGGCGAGCAGGAATTCTTACCGACGTTGAATTTGTGGAGCTGCGGTACGAAGGGAAAGCGGCGGCGTTTTTGCGCGGGTTCCGGGCCATCTATCTTGGTGGCTTGATGAATTGTTTGATTCTGGGATGGGTCATCAAGGCGATGATCAGTATTACCACGGTGTTGCTGGGGGACACCATCGCGCATGGACGTGTGCTGCCGATCGGAATCGGCGGACACACTTTGTTTCACTACACGTTCGGGGCGCCCGCACATACCGGCTTGTTGATTTGTGTCTTGTTGCTAGTGCCGTTCACGGGAATTTATACGTTTATCGGCGGGCTTTGGGGCGTGCTGGTCACCGATTTGTTTCAGTTTATTTTGAAGATGACGATGATCATCGTGCTGGCGTGGGTGGCGGTGTCGAAGATTGGCGGAATGACGCTGTTGAAGCTGCAGCTATCGCGTGTGGATGAGGCGGTGCGGCAGACGGGACAGGCCACCAGTCCAGTGACAGCCTTTTTCCCAAATTTTCACTTGGGATGGACGACGGACGCGATTTGGACACTGCCGGTGATTACGTTTGTGCTCTATCTGGGCGTGCAGTGGTGGGCGAGCTGGTATCCGGGTGCGGAGCCAGGCGGCGGGGGTTATGTGGCGCAGCGGATGTTCAGTGCGAAGGACGAGAAGAATTCGTTGGGAGCGACGTTGTGGTTCAACATCGCGAACTATGCGATGAGGTCGTGGCCCTGGATTATCACTGGATTGGTGGCGGTGGCGGTCTATTCGCCGCATGGCGGACTGCATCCTAGCGCGGAGTTCGCGGCCGAGCCAGAGAAGGGTTACGTGATGGTGCTGCGCGATTTTCTGCCGCCGGCGCTGCGCGGGTTGATGGTGGCGGCCTTTTTGGCGGCATTTATGTCCACCGTGGGGACGCAGCTGAATTGGGGGACGTCGTACTTCATCAATGATTTTTACCGGCGCTTTGTGGTGCGGAACGGCAGCGAGAAGCATTACGTGCGGGTCAGCAAAATGTTTATCGTGCTGCTGGTGATTTTGAGCGGATACACCGCGGCGCACATCACTTCGATTCAGGCGGCGTGGCAATTGTTATTGGGCATGGGGGCGGGGACCGGCGGTGTGTTGATGCTGCGGTGGTATTGGTGGCGCGTGAATGCGTGGAGCGAGATTTCCGCGATGGTTGCGGCATTTGTCGTGTCGGTGTCGCTGCAGCGTATGGAGTTTGCGGGAAACAACACGGTGGTGTTTGCCAAGACGGCGCTGATCACGACCGCGGTGACCACGATCGTGTGGCTGGCAACGACTCTATTGACCAAGCCGGAATCCGATGAGCGCCTGCTAAAATTTTACCGACGGGTTCATCCGACCATCCATGGGTGGAAACATATCGCCGCCCTGGCCCCGGATATAAAGCCGGTGCGAGACTTCAGGACGAATGCATTTGACTGGGTGATGGGGTGCACGTTGGTGTACTGCTGCATGTTCGGAATCGGCGAGCTGGTGCTGCAAGCGTGGATGACTGGCTTTGTTCTGCTCGCTGTGGCTGGAGTAGCCGGGTATTTCATTTACTGGAGTTTGTCACGACGTGGGTGGGAAACACTTTCTGGAGCTGTGGATCATTCGTTGCCGGTGTCCGGAGGTAACGTTGGTCTGCAAGAGAGCGATTAGCGGCACCGTGGGGAGAACTTCACCTCCATGAAATGCCCAGTCTGAAATCGGCAAAAAAACAGGGCGGAGATTGCTCTCCGCCCTTGAGGCCTTGGGATCAGCTAAGTGTTACGACCTGTCCCGCTCTTTACGGTGCGGAGAAGCCCTCTCCAAGCGCGATAGCAGTACGTGCGCGGAGGGAGGAGCTTGCAGCCGCGATTCCGTGATGATGTCCTCCGCCGAGACTTCCTTGCCGTAAACGCGCTTGTTGGCGTCGTTGTCCGGACGAAGCGTGGAACCTTCCAGCGAGACACCCGCGAACACGCCGCGAGCACGCGAGTAGCTCAGCATTTCCGCGCGCATGGTAACGTCGGTATCCGCTGAGGCGTCTCGGCCCTTGGGACCGGCCGCGATTGATGCATCGGCGCCGAGTTTCACCTTGCTATGCAGGACGCTGTCTGCGCCGCGATTGTTCATTACGAGGATGACGAAATCCGTGGCTTGGCCACCGATCTGGAATCCCACGCTGCCGCCCTCCAAGGCCATCATCGTAGGGGCGCCCCAAGGACCGTCATAGTCTTTGTGAGTGCGGCAAGTCATCACGCCGCGGCCGTAGCTGCCGCCAACGATAAACGCCGCCTTCACGACCGACGGAAACACGATTACGCAGCGTGCCTTATCGAGCAAGTCCTGAGGAATGCTGTCCGGAATATCGAGAATTTCCTGAATCACTCGGCCCGCATTCTCGATACGGTCATTTTCCTTTTGATCTTCATCTTTCGCCTTTGCCGAGGAAGCTGGCGCGAATACCAGCCCCGCCATTGCGAACGTGCCTGCCAAAAGCGTGATAAAAAACTTCTTGTTAGAAACCTTCATCCACTGTCTCCTTTTTTACTTTACGTCTTCGTTTGACCCGTTGAGAACAAAAACTCTTTGATGAAACCTAGCTCTTGCGGTCGGAAACCAGAATGACCACGCCGCCAATCAAGGCCAGCGCGCCTAGAATCGGAGGCAGCGACACGGAATGGTGCTCTTGTCTGGTAGCCTGAATGGGGCCGACGTCGAGCACCTTCTTTTGAGTCGTATAGGTGAAGCCCTGGTAAATCAGGGCGAACACTCCAAGAACGACCAAGATAACTCCAAGCGGCTTCATAGACTCCTCCTAGATTGGCACAACGTACGATCAGGGACGCACGGATATTTTCTTAATATCTTCTTAGGTTCTGCGCAGCAAATGACCAACCAAGGTGACCAGAAACAAGATAAGAAAAAGATAAAACAGAATCTTGGCGATTCCAGCGGCAGCCATTGCAACGCCAGTGAACCCGAGAAGAGCAGCAACCAGAGCAACCAGGAAAAAACCTAACGCCCAACGCAACATCATCGCCTCCAGAAGAACAGTTTCAATTGATCATCAACACGAGGGGCCCGAATCGGGTTAGCTAAGGGAAGTCCTTGAGCCGTTTGATTGCGCCGCGATTCCCCTCAGTTGTACAGAGGCCCGCCTACAACCTCCATACGGAAGAGACCCTAGCGACAGTGGAACCATCGTGTAGCGCTAGGTCGCTTCGATGCATCACAAGTGCGGAGCCGCCCCGGTAAATGTAAGCAGGACGATGTAAAAAATGCGGAGTACGGGGAGCGCCGCCACTACAGTACTAGGACGATATGGAGGTATAACCACTCTGCTTGCTGCGTTTTGACCCGCGATAGACAGCAATCGCCTGATGGCGTAAGGAGTGCACCTTGAGATTGAGGAAACCTGCAACCAGCGTGCGTCACCACAGCGTCATAACCTTGTTAGGACTTAGTTTCGTCTTAAGCAGCAAACCTTCGAGATCGGTTCGGCAGCCTGAATGAGGAGGTAGCATGATGGAGCCGTTGCGATTATTGGTCGCGGATGACCACGAGATTGTGCGTAAGGGACTGCGCTCTTTATTGGAGGCGCAACCAGGATGGCAAGTGACCGCTGAGGCCAGCGACGGACGCGAAGCCGTGGAAAAAGCCAGAGAAATCAAACCGGACGTTACCGTGCTGGACATCAGTATGCCCGCTCTGAACGGATTGGAGGCGGCGCGTCAGATGATCAAGAACGACGCGCGGGCCAAGATACTTATTTTGACCATGCACGAATCGGATCCTTTGATTCGCGAAGTACTCGACGCTGGGGCGCGAGGTTACGTGCTGAAGTCCGATGCGAGCCGCGACTTGGTTACCGCGGTCAACGCCGTGCGCAGTAACAAGACCTTTTTTACCGCAAAGGTAGCGCAAATTGTCCTCGACGGTTATTTGGACAAGAAGCCTGCGAAGGCGGACGAAAAAAAAGCCGAGCCTCGCAGTCGCTTGACGCCCAGGCAGCGTGAAATCGTGCAGTTGCTTGCCGAAGGCAAGAGCAGCAAGGAAGTGGCGGTGGCGCTTGGGCTCAGCGTAAAGACCGCCGAGACGCACCGGGCGAATATCATGCGGCGTCTGGACTGCCATTCGGTCAGCGAACTTGTTCGCTACGCGGTGCGGAACAATATAATTGAGGCTTGATCGGCATTTCATTGGGTCTTGACGCTGATCGGCGAGTTGCTGCGGCGTTTATACAGTACCTTCCGATTGCGTCTAACAGATTCAGCCCTTCTACGTGTCCTGGCATGAGCACGCTAACGTTCTCGCAAAGGAAGAAGCGGTTCGCCAGGTGGATGAGTTCTCACGCACCTGTGGCACACACAAGACCGCCACACGCGAAAGGACGCGTTCCGCCGGCGGACACTAGAAAACTCGCTGCGCTTATCGACGGCGCGCTGTTCCTGTCCGGAGCCAGTTCGTAGGAATTGACTCCGGCTTTATTTTGATGGTCAGCGCGCCCGTGATTGTGCGTCCACTTCAAACGGTTGATCGTAGCCCGTCATTTCCAGGTAGCCCACCCCTGTCACCGGCGACGGCTCTGCACGACCACCGAAGGTAACCGCGCCTTCCCAATAATTTGGCGTAAGTTTCGACCGCCCGGTGAGTTCCTGGCCGGGTAGGGACGCTTGCGCCTCTAACTCAATCCCCAATCGCGGCACTGATATTTTCCAGTGAATTGGATAGACGGCGCGCGTCACCGTACTGGTCCACTTTTCGCCCAACGGCTGCAGGATGAAATCGCTGGATTGCAAATGAACGGTCGCTCCCTTGGCATCGACGAAGGTGCCGGCGGAAAAGGGATCCGCCGAGCCGTCCCTGCGCCGGATGCGAAAAAGCATCAATTCGGTGTCGTCGTCGAGTTGCACGCTGAACCAGTCCCACCCGATTTGATCGCTCTCCAGCTGGTGAGTAAAGAATTCGTGATCCATCCAGGCCAGGCCGGCCACTTCAAAGATCTTGGTGCCCAACACGATGCGGCCGTTCGTGGCGAGTCTGGTGAGCGAAATGTAGTGCGAAGCGCGCCCGGGACCGTCCGCTTTTTGGCTGACGCCATTTTCGCCGTTGATAATCGGAGGCTTTTGGGAGCGCAAAGTGAGATGTAACTCGAAGTGCGCATCCACTGCCTGCAGGTTCTGTTCGCCGCCCCGCCATTGAATTTGCCAGTTGCCATTCCAGATGCGGCCTGCAGGCGCGCTGATCCCTGCCAGGCCGGGCCCCGCGCGGCTGGTGCGCTCGTCGTGGTAGAACGCACCGGCATCCAGATCGCTCAACGCTAAATGCGCGAGGTACAGATCGCGTACCTCCCAAGCTTTCGTTCGAGCTGCGTCGCGATTTACGCCCTGCCGAAAGAATGTCAGCTCGAAACCAAAGCGGTGGCCATCGGCGGATTTCACGTTGCCGGTGTAATACCACCATTCCGTCTGGAAGTCCGAATGATCGAAATGATCGCGGGGGAACTCGTAATGATAATCAGGAAGCGCTGCGCGATACTGTGCGGCCGATAACTGCAAACATGGATGCAGTGCGAGAATCAAAGCAGCCAAGCATGCCAGCCTATTCTTCATGCACTACCTCAATCGGATTCAGGCACACGGCGACGCTGGCCGGGTACAGTCCCGCGAGGACGGTGGCTGCGTAGACCACCGTCAACGCGCCGAGAAGAACCGCTACCGGCCAGTGGAAACGGATGGTCCAACCAAAAGCTTGTTTGTTGATGACGAAGACTAAGACTAGGGAGAGCGCGAAACCCAGCGCGACACCCGCGAACGTCGCGAGCAATCCCAGCAGCCCGGCCTCAACCAGGATTAGCTTGCGAACCTGGCCCGACGCAGCGCCCAGAAAACGAAGTAAGCCTAACTCACGGCGGCGGTCGATCACCAACGCGAGCAGCGCACCGGCCACGCCCATCACTGCGACAATGACTGCCACCGCTTCGAGAGCGTACGTGATTGCAAACGTTCGGTCGAAGATGCGCAAGGCTTCGCGACGCAGATCGCGATTCGAAAAGATCAGGATTTGATGTCCCGCCGCCGCTCGTTCGATTTCCGTGCGCACCCCTTCCAAAGTCGCATCGGGTTGGATGTAAATGGCCATGTTCGACGGCGCGGGATCGGGCAGGTAGCGCAGTACGGTGTCGCGATCCATCAAGATCACGCCGCGTTCGCTGGAATAATCGTAAAAGACGTCCACGATACGAAACGCCACTTTTTTTTCACCGAGCGCGAGGGTAATGGAATCATTTCTATGGACGTGGTGTTTGTTCGCGAATGGCTCGCTGACGATGACGGCGCTGGTTTCGCGCAGCTCGGTGAGAACATCGCTGGTAGAACGTCCAGATAGAAAATCGGCTTGGTGATACGAACGCAAAACGCGCAGCTCGACCGAGCCGAGTCCCGCGGGCATTCCATCGTAGCTGATTTCGTAATCGCGCAACCGGTCGATGGCCGCTACGCCCGGCAAGCCGGCAAGCCGGTCGACGAGTTCAGGAGAAATCGTAGGATGACGATCGGCCACCGGGTCACCCGCCGGACGCAAGTACAGATCCGCCGGCAGTTGATCGCCCATCCAGAGAAGCACTGTTTGTCGAAAGCTGCCGACCATGATGCCGACCGCGGTCATCATGGCGATGGCGGTGGAGAGCGCGCCTACAAGAACGGATGTACGTCGCAGCGACGCCGACAAACTTCGAGAAGCAAGCGATGCCTCTACACCGAGGATTTTTCTCAATACTTGCGAGGAGGAGCGCGTGGTCGCATCCACCAAAGCGGGAATCGCCAAGGCCGACGCTACGATCAATAACAGCGTAGCGAGATAACCGAACAATGGTTTGCCCGCGATCGCCGGAGCCCGCGAAGCAAGAGCCGCGCCCATTCCCAGCAGCAGGGCCCACAAAAAATCGCGCGTCTTGTGTACGCGGGCGTCGTATTCGAGCCTCCCGCGGGCCATAGCTTCGACCGGAGGCACGAGCGAGGCTTCGCGTGCCGGAGAGTATGCCGAGGCGACGGCAACGCCAATGCCGACGATCATCGCTGTAAACACCGCGCTTGTGCTCAGCGCGATGGAGCCGGGCCGGCTGCTTACGTATAAGGATTCCACAGTCGCCGACATCAATTTCACCGCGCCTGTAGCCATCACACGTCCCAGCGGCAGCCCGAACAGCGCGCCCAGCAAGCCGAAGCAGGCCGCTTCGCCAAGGAACGCCGCTAAGACGTCGGCCCGGCTCGCACCGAGGGCGCGGACGATTCCAATTTCGGCGCGCCGACGTACCACCGATACCGAAATCGTGTTGTAGATTAGAAACGCGCCGACAACGAGTGCGATGTAGCTCAGCAATCGCAAATTCCAGCGAAACGCACCCAGCATGCGGCGATTTCCATCCGTACCCGTGCCGGCGGGGCGCACTTCCACGCCCGCAGGGAGCGCCGCCTGCAAACGCCGCCGCCATTCTTCCAGCGGAATCGTTTGCGGAACTTTTACGAGGATGCGGTCCACCCGGCCAAAGCGGCTCAGCGCGTATTGCGCCGCCGCCATGTCCATTACAATCGCTGCCGCATTTCCGTTCGCGTCTGGAAAAACGCCTCGAATAACGTACTCGTGCACTTGATCGTTAATCGCCAGCGAAACCCGGTCGCTCGTCGATAGTCCCAAACTCTGTCCCACCCAGACGCTGTTGTAATCACCGAGATATTTGAGCGCGTCTTCAGGGTGTTTCACGTGAAACGTGGAAGCGACGTCCTCGTTGCCTTGACCCTCCGCGATCAAGTCCAATCCGATGAGTGGATACGACCGTTTGGTGTCCCCCGCGACGGCATAGTCTTCGATGCGCGCCGAAACGCGCAGCGAATAGGGCAGCCCTGACAGCGTCCCCACCACACTTTCCGGCACACCGCCTGCCGCGATGATTTCAAGGTCGCTGTCCCCGGACAAGGTCTCCATCGAAGAACGAAACGAACCGGCAGCGGCGGTTCCCGCAAGATCGATCGCCAACACCACCGCCACACCCAGAGCGATCGCAAGAACTGTAAGTGCAGTCCGCACAGGTTCCGCGAACAGCGGACGAACGATCAAGCGATAAAAAAGTAAGAAGCGTGGCAATTCAACGCCTGTTGGTATCCTGGATTTTCCCATCCCGCAGCCGAACCACCACATCGGCGAGTGCCGCAGCTTCCACGCTATGTGTGGCCATGATGGTAGCCGTGTTTTGTTCGCGCGCTAGACGCTGCAGCAATTCCAGGATCACGTTGCCAGTCGTCGTATCGAGGTTTCCAGTGGGCTCATCCGCCAGCAGAATGCCGGGCGCGTGAATCAAAGCTCGTGCGATACCAACGCGCTGCATCTGACCGCCTGACAGTTGGTGAGGATAGCGGTCGCCAAGGCCCTCGAGCTCGACCCACGCCAACCGCTCCCGCGCGGCCGCTCTCACATTAGGTTGGCCCGCCAGCAGCAAAGGCAGCTCCACGTTTTCGAAAACGGTGAGAGTATGCAGCAGCTGAAACGACTGGAAAACGAATCCGACTTTTTCTCGCCGCAACCGTGTCAATTCTGCATCCTTCAGGGACGAAGTGGATACTCCATCGACTCGAACCTCGCCGGATGTGGGGAAGTCCATCGCGCCGGCCAAATTCAGCAACGTAGACTTTCCGCAGCCGCTTCTCCCTACCAACGCCACAAATTCGCCGCGAGACACTTCGAGCGAAAGCCCATCCAACGCGCGCACCGGCTGCCCGTCCGACAGGTAATCTTTGGTGACATCCTGAAAGGAAAGAATGGGCATTGGCAGGAGCTTGTCGGGCTGAGATGCAATCGTGGCGCAGCGATTTTCACGTGTCTGCGCCACAATTTGGAAATGCCAGCCGCGCGACAGCTTGTCGGGCCGCTGGTCTAGTGCTTCTGCGAGGCCAGTGCTTTCTCGATTGCCGAGGTCACTTCCGGCGAATCCGGCGTCACCTTCGGTTCGAATCGCGCCACGATTTGCCCGTCCGGGCCAACCAAAAACTTCGTGAAGTTCCATTGAATTTCCCCGCCGGTCGTCGGGCTGGTCGCCTTATCCGTCAAATATTGGTATAGCGGCGTCTTATCGTCACCCTTCACTGAAACCTTCGCCATCATCGGAAAAGTCACATTGTATTTGGACGAGCAGAACGTCTTGATCTCCTGGTTCGTGCCCGGCTCCTGCGAACCGAAGTTATTGGCGGGTACGCCCACAATAACGAAGCCGCGATCCTTGTATTTTTCGTAGATCGATTCCAGCGCCGTATATTGGGGCGTGAAGCCGCAGCGGCTAGCCACGTTCACCAGCATCACGATGTGACCTTTATACGCGGCCAACGGCGCTGGCTGCCCGTCGATAGAATTCAAGGTAAAATCATAAATCGTTTTGTCGCCGGCCATCAAAGCGGCGGCGCAAAAAAGTAGCGAGAAAAGTAGTGGTGCAATGGCTCTCATTCTCATTCCTCCGTAACGTTCAGCCCGGTTCGTGGGCCGGCGGCAACCAGAACGAACCCTGTAGACCCGAGCCCCGACCGCTCTCGGGGCCGCCGCAATGCGGGAACTATTCTACGCCATTGGCAAACGCCCATTGAGCCTTCTTTCTCCCTGATATAGACTTCGCGGCGCACGAGGGAGGCTTGAATGCTTTTTGCATCGGGGGTCACCGTTACACACCGGACCCTCGCGCCCGTCGATCTCGTCATCATCGCCGTCTACTTCATAATGGTGTTCGGGATTGGCTTTTATTTTTCCCGGAAAGAGCGCACGTCCGAAGACTATTTTCTTGCCGGGCGCAACATCGGTTGGTTTGCCATCGGCGCGTCCCTCTTCGTTTCGAATATTTCCACCGAGCACTTCATTGGGCTGGCAGGTTCGGGCGCAACCTCGGGTCTCGCGGCAGGAAATTTCGAGTGGCAAGCTTCCGTGATCCTGCTGCTGCTCGGTTGGGTTTTTGTGCCGTTTTACCTGCGCTCCAACGTCTTCACCATGCCGGAGTTTCTGGAGCGTAGATTTAACCGTAATTGCGCTACCTACCTGGCGTCGATTTCGATCATCGCCTACATCTTCACGAAAATTTCAGTGCACTTGTACGCTGCGGCTATCGTGTTGGAACGCGTCGTCGGCTGGAATCAGTGGACCGCTGCGATCATTCTGGTCGTCGCCACCGGAATTTACACCATCGCCGGAGGCCTTGCGGCAGTGATTTACACCGATCTCGTACAGACGTTGATTCTCTTGGCTGGCGCAATTGCTCTGACATTGATTGGCTTGGACAAGGTTGGCGGCTTTGCAGCGTTGCGCGCCGCGGTGCCGGCAAGCTATTTTCACATGGTTAAGCCGATCAGCGACCCGGACTTCCCCTGGACCGGCATTTTCTTCGGCGCTCCCATCCTGGGCATTTGGTATTGGTGCACCGATCAAGTCATCGTCCAGCGTGTGCTGTCCGCCAAGGACGAAGGACACGCCAAAGCTGGAACTATTTTTGCTGGCTTTCTGAAAGTTCTTCCGGTGTTCTTACTGGTCGTTCCCGGAATTATCGCGTTCGCTTTGTATCCTCAGTTGTTCACCATCGTGAATGGTTCTGTCACCAACGGCGACATTGCATTTCCAACCGCTGTCGTAAATCTCCTCCCCACCGGATTCGTTGGTCTGATGATAGCGGCGCTGCTCGCCGCTCTGATGGGCGCGATGAGCTCGGTCTTCAATTCCGCTTCGACCATGGTCACGCTCGACTTCTACAAGAAGCTGCGACCATCCGCCACAGAAAAGCAGCTGGTAACCTTCGGCCGCATCGCCACCGGAGGAATGGTGGTCCTGGGTCTGTTGTGGGTTCCGTTCATCCACGTGCTGAGCGCCCAGCTCTGGGTCTACCTGCAGAGCGTGCAGGCCTACATCAGCCCCCCGATCGCGGTCTGCTTCATTTTCGGAATTCTGTGGCCGCGGCTCAATGGACAGGGAGCAATCACGTCGCTACTCGTCGGATTCTTGCTGGGTGCGGTGCGCTTCGTGCTGGAAGTGCTCGACAAGACGGCGCACTACCAATCCAGCGCCATCCGCGTGCTGATCGGTATGAACTTTCTCCATTATTCCATCGTCATGTTTGTGGTCTGCGCGCTAGTTTTGATCGGCGTCAGTATGCTTTTCCCCGCGCCGGAGCGTAAGAAAATCGCGGGGCTCACCTTCGCAACCGTGGACGAAAAGATCGACACGGTGGAAGTCAGGACGGCACACCTCGCTCGCGAGACGCGCACCGAACACCGGGTGAATCTCGCATTCACGTATGTCCTGCTGGCCACGGTGCTCGGCCTATGGATCTACTTTCGCTAAAGACTATGGCCGAGACTCGAATCATGACCACAACTTCCATCCGAACGCTGAAGTCCAACGTTTCGCAAACCGATGCTTTGCGCAAATTCTCGTCGATTGGCCTCGCCACACTTTGCCGCCGCGTTCGGATCGGGCCTCTCCGTCGTATCGCCGGCGTATACGTGCCCTTTTTTGTCTATCGTGTGACCTATCAGCTTGGACGCGCTCCGCAAACCCGCTGCTTTGCGATCGATGCCGTCGAAGGTGCTCTGGATCTGTTCGAATTCCCGGGCGTCCCGGACGACTCAGAACTTGTCGATATCCAAACCAGGAATTGTTTGCGCCCGGCTCTGACCCACAAACGAGCGGAACAGTTGCTGGGCGAGAAAGTCCTGCGTGTAATCTTCCAGCAAGGATTCTTCAAAGTCCGTGAATCCAATCTGGTAATCGCGCGTGAATCTATCGACCTATACCTTCCCTATTGGTTGGCGTTTTACGGCGACAAAACGCCGCGGTGCCGCGTAATGGATGCGGTGCGCCGCCGCATCGAGGGGGCCAAGGCGTGCGCCTTTTTCGAGGAATGGTTGGCTGCCTAGGCATCCACCGGCATTCGTAATTCCGATCGCAGAGAGCAGACAATATAAGGATGACCGCTCCAGTCAAAATTGTCACCGCCACCCTCGCCCGACTGGCTTCTTTCGCGTTGATGGTCGCGGCCGCTTTCTGTGCTTCCGCAGGAGCACAGGGTTGGCAGCATTTGGGTGCCGTCCAGCGAGTCGAGAAGCTCCAAGACGGCGTTGAACTTAGCGCCGGAAGCGCGAAGGTACGCGTCACCGCCTTTTGTGACGGCGTAATACGCGTGCGCGTCGCCCCTCAGGGCCAATTTCCGAAAGATAGCTCCTGGGCGGTCGTCGAAGCGAACCAACCCCCGCCGATAAAAATAGATGAAGGCGGAAAAGACGTGAAGCTTTCAACCGGAGGCGTCAACGTCATCATTCACAAATCGCCCCTACTCATCTCTTTCTCCGACGCCCATGGTCACATCATTCTCGCCGACGAACCAACCCTGCCGATGGCCTGGAACGGCCCACGCATTCGCGTCTGGAAGAAAATGCCGGAAGACGAAAATTACTACGGCCTGGGCGACAAAGCTGGCCCGCTGAACCGCCGCAATCGCGCCTTCACCAACTGGAACACCGACGCCTTCGGCTGGGGCGAATCCAGCGATCCGCTCTACAAAACCATTCCGTTCTTCATCGGCCTGCGCAAAGGTGCCGCCTACGGTCTTTTCTTCGACAACGCCTATCGCAGCAGCTTCGATTTCGGCAAGGAGTGCCCGGATTACCTTTCCTTCGGCGCCGAAGGCGGCGAGCTGAACTACTATTATTTCGCCGGCCCCGATCCAAAAAAGGTCATCGAAGAATACACCGCCATGGTCGGCCGCTCCCCGCTTCCCCCGCTCTGGAGCCTCGGCTACCAGCAATGCCGCTACACCTACTACCCTGAAGCCCGCGCCAGAGAAGTAGTCAGCCTATTCCGCCAAAAAAAGATCCCCGCCGACGTAATTTACTTCGACATCGACTACCAGGACGGCTACGCACCCTTCACCATCAATCGCGAATACTTTCCCCACTTCGAACAAATGATCGCCGACTTCAAGTTTCAAGGCTTCCACACCATCCTGATCACCGATCTCCACATCAAAAAAAATCCCAACCACGGCTACGCACCCTACGACTCTGGAATCAAACAAGACGTCTTCGTAAAAAATCCCGACGGCACTGTCTTCGTAGGCCCAGTCTGGCCGGGCCCCAGCGTCTTCCCCGATTTCACTCTCACGCGAGTGCGCGACTGGTGGGGCACTCTCTACAAAGACTTCGTCCACATGGGCGCAGCCGGCTTTTGGAACGACATGAACGAGCCCTCCGTCTTCGAACGCCCCGACAAAACCATGCCGTTAGACACCGTCCATCGCCTCGACGACGGCGCCACGCGAGACCACCGCGCCATCCACAACGTCTTCGGCATGCAAAACGCCCGTGCCACCTACGAAGGTCTGCGCAAACTGCAGGGCGAGGAGCGGCCCTTTGTCCTGACCCGCGCCGCCTATTCCGGCACGCAGCGTTACGCCGCCACCTGGACCGGCGACAACAGCGCCACCTGGAATCACATTGCGATGAGCACGCCAATGCTCCTGAGCATGGGCATCTCCGGTTACGCGCTAGTCGGCGACGACATCGGCGGCTTCGCCAGCTCCCCGCCGCCCGATCTCCTAACCCGCTGGTACGAACTAGGCGTCTTCAATCCCATCTATCGCGATCACGCCGCAAAAGGTACCGCCGACCACGAACCCTGGGCCAGCGGCCCCGAGCAGGAGGCGATCCGCCGCCGCTACATCGAACTCCGTTATCAGCTCCTGCCCTATATCTACACCGGCATCGAAGCCACCACCCGCACCGGCCTGCCGTTCATGCGCCCGGTCTTCCTGGACTACCCGAGCCTCGACGTCTTCAACGATCGCGATTTTCTTTTCGGCAGCGATCTATTCGTCGCGCCCGTAACCACCGAAACTCTCGACGCCCAAGAAATCCAACTCCCGCCAGGCGACTGGTACGACTACTGGACATCCCAGAAGCACCTCAGCACGGAAAAAATCGCGTTACATCCTGCTCTCGACGAACTCCCGCTCTACGTTCGCGCAGGTGCCATCATCCCAATGCAACCCGTCGTGCAAAATACTGAAGAAAAACCCATCGGCCCGCTAGAAATAAAAATCTACGCCGGTGACAACTGCCGAGGCTCCCTCTACGAAGACGACGGCCACACCTTCGCCTACCAACGAGGCGAATTCCGCCGCACCAGCTATACCTGCCAAGTCTCCGGGGGCTCTATCGAAGTAATCGCCACAACCGAAAAAAACACCTATAGGCCATGGTGGCACGCCGCCCGTATAACGATCATCGGCATCCCCGGCGAGCCCAAAGAGCTCCGCCTGGGCCAAAAAACCATCCGCGACTGGCACTATGACGCCAAGTCGCACTCTGTAATCGTGTCAGTTCCGGACGCCCTGCAAGACTGGAACATTCACCTGGTTATGTAGGTGCCGGGCTTTAGCCTGGCCCACCGCTCCGATTTCAATTCAACGCGAAAATCGATAAGGAGCCCGCCGGCGCGCGAATATGAATTTCTTTCTCCGCCATCTCCGCCTGCCCCTCGCCAAAGAGCACTTTCACTCCCTGCGAATCGGACGCCGCCGTGTCACTTAGCGAAACCCGAATGTCCCGCACCTTCGCCGAATTATTAAATGCCACCAAAATCCGCTCCTCCTCCGACTCCCGCAAAAATATATAAGCCGATTCATCCGAAGCCAAATGCCACAATCGGCCGCCCCTCAGTGCCGGATGCTCGCGACGCAAACGCAGCAGGGTTCGAACGTAAGAAAACGTCGCCTGCTGCTCCGCCGTCCGTCCCGCCTCCGTAAACGCATTTCGCGAATTTTCCGCCCAACCGCCAGGAAAATCGCGCCGGTTATCCGGGTCCCCGCCCCCCATCATTCCGATCTCATCCCCATAATAAAGTTGAGGAATCCCCCGCAGCGTCAGCGTCAATCCAAACGCCAGCCGCAATTTCTCCGCCGGACTCCCGGCCACTCCAGCAAAGCGTGCCACATCGTGATTTCCAAAAAAAGTAACCAGTAAATCTGGCCGCACGTACAAAGAATCCTGCCGCAAAACATCAGCCAACCGCCCCACCGGCGCCTCATGCAGCAAAACATCGCGCAACACGAAATACAACGGATAGTCAAACAAGGTGGTAACGCCCGAATCGACGCCGTCGTACCGTTTCTGCCCGCCACCAAAAAAGGAAGTAACGCTGGGATCCGGATGAAACACTTCCCCAATGGTCGTCAGCCGCGGATAAATCCGCCGCAACCCAGCATTCCACCGCGACCAGAACAATCGCGGCACGTAAGGAAACGTATCCACGCGGAAACCGTCCAAACCTGAAGATTCCGCCCACCAAATCGCATTTTCCAGCAAGTACTGCGCCACAATCGGGTTCTCCGTATTCAGATCCGGCAAAACTCCGAAAAACCACCCATCCGTGATATCGCGCGAAAGACCCGTCGGCGCATGCGGATCAACCAACACCTCAAAAGGATCGTGTCCCGAACCTTGCTGCTTTGTCTCTCCAAAAAACGGTCCTAACGTCGCCACCGAAGAATTCATATGATGCTCCACCGTGCCGTGAAACCAGTCGACCAACGGCGGATTCGCTAACCAGGGATGCCGCGGCCCAACGTGATTCGGCACAATGTCGAACAATACTTTCATGCGCAGCTGGTGCGCCGCCGAAACAAATTCCTGATAATCGCGCAGCGCCCCCAAATGCGGATCGACCGCGTACAAATCCACGGCCCCGTAACCGTGATAATCCTCCGCCGTCCCATTCTTCACCACTGGCGTAAGCCAAATCGTCGTCACTCCGAGGTCCTTCAAATAATCCAAGTGCTCCCGGACCCCACGTAAATCTCCCCCGTGATACGCGCGCGCTTTCGAACGATCGTGCGATCCTGGCGCGTCAGCAGGTTCATCGTTGGTTGGATCGCCATTCGCAAACCGGTCCGGCATAATCAGGTACACGACGTCATCCGGCACAAGCCCCTGAAATCGGTGAATGGTCTCCTGGCGCGCCGAAATTGGCAATTCAAACGAAGTCATTCCGTCCGGCCCGCTAATCCGGCAAACCGCCGTCCCCGATTTCGTCTCGGCCCCAAATTTCAACCAAACAAATAAATATTTTCCGCCCGCACTAGCCTGTGTCCGTTCCACCAGCAAGCTGGCCAGATTGCACTCCACCTTCGTAGCCTCCAGCCCGCGCCCAGAAATCAGCAGCATCACTTCCGGCGTAAGGCCCACCCACCAATTCGGCGGCTCCACCCTAGTGACCACCGGTGAATGATCCGCACCAGTCGAACTCTGCCAGACCCCCGCACTGAAAAGTGCCGAGCCCCAAGAACCAGCGACTAAAATTAAAAGAATAAGCAAAACAGATCGGCAAAATCGCGGAACAAAAGTCACCGCTCACCCGCTTGTGCGAACACCAGCTTCCCGAACGCCTCCGGCACGTGAAAATTAGGTTCGGACGTCCCCGTCGCCCGCCAAGCTGAATAAAATCGCGGCTCCACAGCCCCCTCAACACGAAAAAAATTCACTCGCCACACCGCCGCAGGATCAAATCGCGCCGTCAAACTCTTCATCGGCAAAGCCACCACCGCCCGCCAACGCCGCGCCATCTCATCAATCTCCACACGCCGCCGCATTCCACTCCGTAAATCCCGCTTCTCTCCAGGCGTAATCTCCAAATCGATCCAAAATCCATTCGGCGCCACCTCGAACTCCTTATATCGTCTAAGCTCGGTCGTATCCGCCTGTAAAAACAATTCGCAAACGTCGCGATCCCACAGACGATCCCGCCACCCTCGCTCATCCGCGTCCGGGAAAACCGTAATGCTCCGGTACCGCGCCACAAACCGCAAATACAAAGTCTCCGGCGTCCACAGCAGTCGCACTTCCGTCTCCCGCTCCGCATCCGCATGCAACCCGCGCCAATCCGCATCGAACCGCGCCGGCGGCGCCGCCTCCCACGCCACCTCCGCCGGAAATCCATCCTTATCCGTCCCGCCGATCAGCCGCGCCGCGGTGATTTTGTCGCTATCGATAAGACCATTTCGATTCACCGAGCCTTCCTCCCTGGTAGCGGAGCAGCATTGCTGCGCCCCACCCGTCTTGCCGTCCGATGTTGGCACGAATCCACGCAAACTGTTTGCGCACGAACTGGTCTCGTCAGGCCCAGCACCGCAAGAACCCTGTGCTAGCATCGATTTTGGCCAATTTCGAACTCGAATCGCACCATCAAATACCACGGAGGCCAAAATCATGATTGAGCCCGTAAGCGCCACCGATTTCACCACCCAATCCGCCCGCCGCCATCCCAGCCAATTCGAATTTACAAAATTTCGCATCGACAAAACTGTAGCCCGCATCACCCTCAACCGTCCCGAGCACAACCTCCTCAACGAGGCCATGCTCCGCGAAATCGCCGACGGCATCCTCTTCGCCGGCGACGCCCCGGAAGCCAAGCTAGTCATCCTCGATTCCGCCTGCAAAGTTTTCTCCGGCGGCATCGACATCGGCGAATACACCTCCCAGCGCGTGTTCCAGATGCTCGAAGCCTTTCACGCCGCCTTCGCCGCCATGCTGGAAACCGGCAAGCCCGTAATCTGCGTAGTCAACGGCCCAGCCATCGGCGGAGGCGCCGAGCTAGCCGCGTTCGGCGACCTGGTAATCGCCACGCCCAAAGCCCGTTTCGCGCAACCCGAAATCACCATCGGCGTTTTCCCGCCATTAGCATCGACAATCCTTCCTTTTCTCGTTGGTCCAAAAACAGCGCTGGAAATCATCCTGACCGGTGAGCCAGTAACCGCCGAACGCGCCCTCGAACTAGGCATGATCAATCGCCTGGTCCCCGAAGCTCAACTGGAAAAAACCGTCGAAGACCTCATCACCCGCATCTCCGCGCAATCCGCCCCAGTCCTAAGCATGGCCAAAAGAGCCATCCTCGGCGGCATGGGCCTCTCCCTCCGCGAGGGCCTAAAGCAATCCATGGACATTTTCCTGAATCAACTTTACCGCCTCGAAGATTCCCAGGAAGGTCTCCGCGCCCTAGTAGAAAAACGCAAGCCCAACTGGAAAAATCGCTGATGCACGCTGCATCGACGGACCGCGCCAAAGTTTCTCCGTCATCGTCAACTTGCAGAACCAAAGCCGCGGAGCGAAGCGACGGTGATCCCGAACTCCGCGGTTCTAGTGCGGTGAGGGATCTGCTTTTCGCTCTGATTCAACGCGACCCACCGCCGCGTTGACACCCCTCAATGCCCAACATAAACTCGTACTCTAAATTTGCAGGCAATGGAAGCGGGGAAGGCCGTGCAAATCGGCCGCGGTCCCGCCACTGTAATCGGCTTCCGAGCCGTAAGCCAGGCCACCCTTCCAAGCCGCGGACTCACCGGCGCTTTTCGCGAGAAAAAGCGCCGGCCAGGCCCCATAGCCACTCGCATGGGGCTTTTTTGTTGCCTGCCAAACAATCTCGCCGCAGTCGTCAAGGAAGAGTCGTGCAGCAACGGTGCTCTGTCGTCGCGATGTTGAGATTCTCTGTCTGCGCAGCTGCTCTACTATCCGCGAGCGCCGCCCTATCGCACGCCCAAGCGCCAACTTCGCCGCCAGTTCCGGCTGCCGTCACTCCGCCATCCGCTCCACCGTTCCGCGAAGTCACCGACGAAATGGGCCGAACCATCCGCATCCCGCAAACCATCCGCCGCATCGTTTCGCTCGCCCCCAACCTGACCGAAACCCTCTACGCCCTGGGCTTGCAGGATCGTCTCGTGGGCGACACCGACTATTGCGACTTCCCCGAAGACGCCCAGCACAAACCGAAAGTCGGCGGCGTCATCAATCCCAGCATCGAGGCCATCGCCGCCCTCCATCCCGACCTGGTTCTCGTCACCAAGATTTCGAATCGCCAGGAAACCGTAAATTCCCTAGCGGATCTAGGCATTCCTTCCTACGCCACCGACCCCCACACCATAGAACAAATCATCTCCTCAACCCAGCGTCTAGCCGATCTCATCGGAGAGCCCGAAGCCGGCGACACCGTGGCCAAAGATCTTCAGCGCCGTCTAGCCGATCTCCACCAGCGTATCGCCCCGCTCCCCCGTCGCCGCGTTTTCTTCATCGTTTGGACTCAGCCGCTCATCTCCATTGGCAGAGACACCTTCATCGCCGACGCTCTCCGCTACGCCGGAGCCGATTCCGTTGTGGATTCCCCGCAGAGTTGGCCGCAGCTGAACCTCGAAGAAATCGCCAAGGTGCAGCCGGACTTTCTGGTTTTTGCCGGCTCCCATACCGAGACCATGCCAGTCGGCGTCGAAGCTCTCTCCCAGCTCCCCGGGTGGCGCATTCTGGACGCCGTCCGCAATCACCGCTACGCCAACGTGAGCGAAGCCATCGACCGCCCCTCGCCCCGCATAGTTTCCGCTATTGAGGATTTAGCCAGACAATTTCACCCCGAAGCCTTCCCGAACGATCCAAACGCGAACCATCCTCAAGTCGATCAGCAACCTCCCGCTCATTCCGATAAGACTTCCCAGTTAATCTCTTCGCCGCAGGCCGCCCAAGGTCATCCCGAATCCGCGCGTCTTTCGTGGGGCGAGGGTTCTGCTTTTCCTTCCCCCCAATCCCACAGCATCCTTTCGCCCCTCGCCTGCCAGCGCCAATCCCTTCTCGAGGTCCGCGCATGCGCCCGCTAACCTTCCCGCGCCTACTGCTGCGCTGCGGCATCCTAGCCATAATCTTGCTGATCGTGGTAGTCATGGCCCTCAAACTCGGCGCCGTCCCGGTCTCCCTTTACGGCCTGGGACTGGACCTTCTCCACCTGCTTCTCCGCAGGACCAGCGAACTCTCCAGCAACTACGACATGATCGTTCTGGACATCCGCCTGCCGCGCATTGTGCTGGCCATCCTGGTGGGCGCGTCTCTTGCCGTTGCCGGCACCGCTTTCCAAGCCCTGCTTCGCAATCCCCTGGCGGATCCTTACGTTCTAGGAGTTTCCAACGGCGCTTCGCTGGGCGCCATTCTCGCGCTGATGGTTCAGCCGTATATCGCGATTCCTTTGGCGTTCGCGGCCCTGATCACCCCGGTTGGCGCATTTCTTGGCGCTGGCCTGACCATCACCTCGGTCTATTTTCTCAGCCGACGAGAGGGCCGGGTAGATAGCAGCACGCTGCTCTTGTCCGGCATCATCTCTGCTTCGTTTCTATCCGCCATCATCATGTTTCTGATCACCACGCTCTCGGGTCGCGGCGATTTCCGCGGCATGTCTTTCTGGCTGATGGGCGACCTGTCCGCTTCACTGCCGCCGACCCTGCGTTGGGTCGTAGCCATCGGCTTCGTGGTCGCAACCGGCGTGATCTACACCACCGCCTCCGACCTGAATCTTCTTCTTAGTGGCGAAAAAGAGGCCATGCATCTCGGTGTCGATGTTCGCCGCGTCCGCCTGGTCGTCTACATCGCCGCCTCGCTATTGACCGGCCTGGCCGTCTCCGTCAGTGGCTCCATTGGCTACGTTGGTCTACTCGTCCCTCACGTGATGCGCATGATTTTCGGCTCCGATCACCGCATCCTGATTCCCACCTCCGCGCTTGGTGGCGCGATCGCCTTAGTCATTGCGGACACCCTGGCCCGCACCGTAGTCGCCCCTTCCGAACTGCCAGTGGGCGCCATGACCGCGTTGGCGGGTGCTCCGCTGTTCATTTACTTGCTCAGGCGCCAAATCCCGTAACTTCGCAAACTATGGCCGCACCATTCAACTCCGCCGATAACACCCGCAACTCCGACATTCGACTAAGCGTCGAGCAAGTCAGCTACGCCTACTCCGCCAATCCTTCGCAAGCCCCAGTCTTCACCCTCGAAGCCAGCAGTTTCCAAGCCCGGCCCGGCGAAATCGTTGCCATCCTGGGCCCCAACGCCAGCGGCAAATCCACGCTCCTGAAGTTGATCGCCGGCACTCAGGAACCACTCTCCGGTCGCGTTCTGCTCAACGGCTACGTCACCCACTCCCTCACCCCCCGCATCCGCGCCCAGCGCATCGCCATGGTCCAGCAGGACAGCCCCCTGCTGTTCCCGTCCCGCACCTGGGAGTTCGTACTCCAAGGCCGCCACGCCCACGGCCGCTCTCTCCGCTTCGAAACCAGCGAAGACCTCAACATCGCCCGTAACGCCCTGGCCCAAGTAGGCGCCGCCCATCTCTCCGGCCGTTGGATGGACCAGATCTCCGGCGGCGAAAAGCAGCGAGTGATCCTGGCCCGGGCCTTATCCCAACAACCCCTGCTCCTGCTTCTAGATGAGCCTACCCTCCATCTGGACATAGGCTCCCAGGTAGGCCTACTCGACACCCTGCGAAAACTAGCCGCCGAAAATCGCTACACAGTAGTCGTAGTAACCCACGAACTAAATTTAGCCGCCGAATACGCCGACCAAATCGTCCTACTACACCACGGCAAAAGCCTCCGGGTAGGCTCCCCCGCCGCGGTCTACCAGCGCGAACTCCTCGAACAAGTTTTCCAGATCCCGCTCTCGGTAGAATCCAGCCCCTCAGGCCGCCCCCGTGTAACCATCCTCCCCGCCACCTGACCCACCAAGTCCTTCCACTCATCTGATAAGGGCGGGGCTTGCTCTGCCCGGCGTCAACACCGGCGACACCGCGAAACGAACAGGCGATCGCGCGAGGTCCGACATCTGGCTATCGTTTCATCCCTCCACCGACCGTTCGTCTCTCATTCTCAACCATTCTATGAACATAAGTTAACCAACTAGTACTCACATGGTATTCTCCGACTACCATGCGAACTCGAAAATCGCAGCCGCCCGAAACTCCAGCACTCGCTTCCCCTAACACGTCTCTCCCACGTGATCGGGCGCCAATAAAATCATTTAGAATCCGCACTTGCCCGTGGCGGCCAACAACCCATGCCGTGATGCTATAATCCCCAATCCGCATGATGAAATCGGCTCCAGAAATGGCAACGATCTCCCCCGAACTGCTCGCGAAATACGAGCCGGTTATCGGCCTGGAAGTTCACGTCCAGCTGCTGACCAAGACCAAAATCTTCTGCGCCTGCTCCACCCGCTTCGGGGACGCCCCCAACGCCAACACCTGCCCGGTGTGCCTGGGCCTACCCGGCACCCTCCCAGTCCTGAACAAGCGCGTAGTCGAAATGGCCTCCCGCGCCTCGCTCGCGCTGAACTGCATCGTGCACGAACACTCGCGTTTCGCACGCAAAAATTATTTCTATCCCGACCTGCCCAAGGGCTACCAGATTTCGCAGTACGAACTCCCGCTCGCCACCGGCGGCTACGTCGAGATTGAAATTGACGGAAAGAAAAAACGCATCGGCATTACGCGCCTGCACGTCGAAGAAGACGCCGCCAAAAATCTCCACGAAGGGTTTTCGCAGTCGGCGACAAAGGCCTACATCGACTACAACCGTTGCGGCTCGCCGCTCGCCGAAATCGTCTCCGAGCCGGACATGTGCACACCCGGACAAGCCTACGCGTATCTCACCACGCTACGCCAAATCCTGCTCTACACCGCCGTAAGCGACTGCAATATGGAAGAAGGCTCGCTACGCTGCGACGCCAACGTAAGCGTGCGCCGGCGCGGCACCGAACAATTCGGCACCAAAGTCGAGGTCAAAAATCTCAACTCCTTCCGCTTCCTGCAAAAGGCCCTGGAACACGAAATCGAGCGCCACATCGGCGTAATCGAAAGCGGCGGCCGCATCTCGCAGGAAACGCGCCTGTGGAACCAGGCCGAAGGCCACACCGTATCGATGCGCTCGAAAGAAAAAGCCCATGACTACCGCTATTTTCCCGAGCCCGATTTGCTGCCGGTGCACGTCAGCGCCGCATGGCGCGAAAAAATCCGCAGCACGCTTCCAGAACTCCCGGAAGCAAAACGCACGCGCTTCGCGAGCGCCTATGGAATAACGCCTTACGACGCGGAAGTGCTGACCGCCTCACGGGGCAGAGCCGATTATTTTGAAGCGGTAACCAAAGCTGGCGCGTCAGGGAAAAGCGGCGCCAACTGGATGCAAACCGAACTTCTCCGCCGCCTCAATGATGCCGGCAAAGAAATCGAAGCCAGTCCCGTTTCGCCCGCCGCGCTGGCCGAACTGTTAAAGCTGGTCGAATCCGGCCAAATCACGACGGCCATCGGGAAAAAAGTTTTCGCCAAAATGTTCGAAAGCGGCCGCAGCGCCGCAGAAATCGTAGCCGACGAAGGCCTGGGGCAAATCAGCGACACCTCCGCCATCGAACAAGCCGCCCGCGAAGTGATCGAGAAAAACCAGGAAAACGTAGCCAAATTCCGCTCCGGCAACGAAGGCGTCTTCAAATTTTTCGTAGGCCAGGTAATGCGCGCCACCCGCGGCCAGGCCAATCCGCAAGCCGTAAACGACATTGTCCGCAAGCTGCTCTCAGAGCCGAAATGATAAGGCGCCCCAAAACAAAGACAAAACCTACCCATTGCCATAGCCCGGGAAAGCCGGGCACAGCAGTGCTGTGCCCCTACAAGGCGATTGTCACGAACTCGAAGCCGCATCAAGATTTCATTCTGAGGCTACCTGATTAAGGATGCCGAAGGACCTCCCTGTCGAGGATCACTAAGAATTCGAGGTAACGGTTCATGCTGAAAGCAGGCGACAAAGCTCCAGGGTTTAGTCTGAAGACCGACCAAGGCACAACGCTCTCCCTGGCCGATTTCCGCGGCCGGCGCGTAGTGCTGTTCTTCTTTCCAAAAGCCAACACTCCCGGTTGAACAACGGAGGCGTCCGAGTTTCGTGACGCAAAAAAGGACTTCGACAAAGCAGGGGTGCTGATTCTGGGCGCCAGCGCCGACCCCGAAAAAGCCCTGGCCAAATTCCGCGCCAAACAAAAACTGAACTTCCCGTTGCTAAGCGATCCGGACCACAGAATGATCGAATCCTACGGCGTGTGGGCCATGAAAAAGTTCATGGGCCGCTCCTTCGAAGGCATCGTGCGCACCACGTTCCTGATCGGCGCCGACGGCAAAATTGAAAGAGTTTGGGACAACGTAAAAGTGAAGAATCACGCCGCTGAAGTTCTGGCCGCCGCGACTGAAGTGAATTAGTGGTTGCCACTCACCGAGCTAGCGCCGTCGGGCGCGATCGAAGCGTGATCACACATGAAAAATGAATTCGTCGGATTTGTGGCCTGCGGGTTCGATGTAGAGATTATCGATCAGGCGGGTTTTGCCGAGGAAGGCGGCGAGGACCACATAGCACGGACCCGCGACGCGGGTGACTGGCTCGAAGGTATCGGCGTCCACGATTTCGGCGTAGTCGACGGCTGCTAGCGGCTCTGCTTGCAGCACTTTACGCAGCACAGTTTGCAGTTGCAGTGCGGCGCGCACTCCTGACGTGAGTTCGTCGCGCGCGGCTGTCAATGCGCGGTGCAAAACCGTTGCGGCTTTGCGTTCGCCGGGTTTTAGATAGGTGTTGCGCGACGAGAGCGCCAGACCATCGGCCTCACGGACGATCGGACAGACCACGATCTCGGTGTCCAGATTCAAGTCCCGGGCCATCTGCGAAATGATCCGGACTTGCTGCGCGTCTTTGCGTCCGAAGTAAGCAAAACGGGGCTGCACGATTTCGAGAAGTTTTAAGACGACCGTCGCAACGCCGCGAAAGTGTCCTGGGCGCGAACGGCCTTCGAGGCGTTCGCTGAGGCCCTCGACGCTTACATAGGTGCGAAAGCCAGGCGGATAAACATCGGCTGGTTCTGGTGCAAAAATGGCGCCGACGCCAGCCGCGGCGAGCTTTTGCGCGTCCGCTTCAAACCTGCGCGGATATTTTGCGAGGTCTTCTTTGGGGCCGAATTGTTTGGGATTTACGAAAATGGAGGTAATGATTTCCGAGCATTCTTGCTTGGAGCGGTCCACCAAAGCCAGATGGCCTTCATGCAAAGCGCCCATTGTGGGAATTAGGCCGACGATGCGGTTATCGGCGCGGGCTTGCCGCGCGTGTTCTTTCATCCAGGCAACGGTTCGGATAGTCTGCACGAAAAAGGGTCAGCGCTCCACAGACTCAAGCGCTGGTAGCGATGGCGCGCTCGCGGTAGAAGTGCATTAGGTCGGTGAGGATCGGCTGCGCGCCGTGTTGCCGCAGCATGGTGGTGACTTGGCCGCGGTGATAGGTGCCATGATTCACCAGGTGCTGCAGAGATTGGCACATCGGATTCTGGTACACGCCGAACTTAAACGTTTTGTATTCCATGACGCGGTTGAGATCTTCCTGCGACAGGCCGCGAACGAATGTGAGCAATCGCGTTTCCAGCGGAGCCCAGTGCGCGCGCAAGCTTTCGATGTCTGCGAATTGCGAATTGTCGGGCATGGAAGATGGCGTGTGTCCCTCAAAGCGTTCAAGCCAAACCCACTCTCCTCCGTAGATGTGCGCCAGGGTATCGCGCACGGAAGAAAAACTGGAGCCAAGTGGTTTTGTGAATTGCTCGGGCGTCAGCGCCGACGCTGCCTGCATCGAGCGATGATTCGCCCAGGCGTTGTAATCGTAGAACTGGCTCATTTCCTCGGGTGTCATGGTTCCATTCACCGTGTGCGGTGGCGTTTGTAGCGCATGGTCTAGAGTTGAGAAATCAAGTTCAGCAGTCGATGTGAATCAGCTTCCGGCGCTTCAGCACTTCGCCGGAATGATACGACTCGGCATCGGACGGAAAACTGCCGCTGCGAACGTCTTCGCAATATTCGCGGACGGCGCCAGAAATCACGTCACCGACATTGGCGTATTGGCGCGCAAATTTAGGCGTAGGAATAAAGGTGAGCCCCAGGAGATCATTGATCACCAAAATCTGGCCATCGCAATCCGGGCCGGCTCCGATGCCGATCGTCGGGATTTGCAGTTCACGGGTGATTTGAGCCGCAAGTTCTCGCGGGACGGCTTCCAGCACCACCGCGAACGCCCCTGCAGCTTCGACGGCATGCGCATCGCGCAGCAACTGTTCGGCGGCGTCTGGAGTCTTGCCTTGCACTCGATAGCCGCCCAAGGCATTCACCGATTGGGGAGTCAGCCCGACGTGGCCCATGACCGGGATTTCCGCATCGGTCAGGCGCGCGATCAATTCCAGACGCCGCTCGCCGCCTTCCACCTTTACGGCTTCGGCGCCCGCTTCCTTCACGAGGCGCACGGCATTGCGCAGCGATTCTGCGGTCTCGGTGTGGTAAGTGCCATAAGGCATATCGGTCACAACCAGCGCCCGGCGCGTCCCGCGCCGTACCGCGCGCGTGTGGTGGATCATCTCGTCCAAGGTGACGGGCAGGGTGCTCTCATAGCCGAGCACCACCATGCCAAGCGAATCGCCTACGAGAATAACGTCGACGCCGGCCTCATCCACCAGGCGCGCGGTGGGATAGTCGTATGCCGTCAGACAAATGATTTTTTGGGATGGGGAACCCTCGATGGATTTGCGGTGCAGAAGAGCCGGCACGGTAACTTTGCCATCGCCCTGGCTGGGGACAACACTCATGGTGGCCTCCGGTGCCATTCCTAGCAGCAGGATATAGCCCTGAACTCGACCGAATCTTAATTATAGCAGATTTCTAGGCCCGGCGGCCAGCACCCCGCTTCTGACCGGTTTTCATTTTGACGACGGTTCTCCTACGAACACCAGGCAGCCGTTGGGATCAGTGATGTGGAATTCGGTCATGCCGTATTCGCGGTCGAATAAATCCCTGATTTTGTAGCGACTCTTGAACGTTTTCACGTCCTCCCACAGGGAGTGAATGTCGGATACTTCGATGTAAATCTCGGTGTGGCCGCGGACACAGTTCATGACTCCTTCGGATGCGGCCTTCTGGAAATGGATGGTTTGGCCGTCGCGTTCGACGATGGAATATTCGGGCGATTGCATGGTTGGCTGGAATCCAAGCACGTTTCGGTAGAAGAGGACGGTCTCTTCCATGTTCTCTGCCGCCAGCATGGGGCTTATTCTTTTCGCTACCGTCGTTCCGGACATCGCCGAGCCTTTCGATGCGTAATATTTGCTTACGCGCAAGAAGATACTACTTCGAGCCAACCGACGGTAAGAAGCAGATTCATTGCGATCACCCGCTATCGATGCGGCCTATGACTGGCTCCTCACTTCGTTTTCAAGGCCGTTTTGTGCTTGGGCTGGTATAGGCCGAGTTCGCCGCCGCCAGGGAGGCGGAGTCTGGTGATCGAGCCCCACCTCTCTTGCTGCACGGCGGAACAGGGTACGCCTTTTTTCGCAAGTGCCGCCATTTCTGATTTCAGATTGTCGCACATCAAATAAAGCTCATGGCGGCCGTTATCGTCCGCGGGATGGAAGGCGGCCTCTGCGACGGGCAAGGCAAAGATTAGCCAGCCGTGTCCGGCATCCACATGTGGAAAACCCAAGACGTGGCGGAAGAAGGCGCGGTCGGCGTCCGGATCCTGGCTATAGATAATTACATGAGCGCCAGAAATCATGGGTCCTCCTTATGGTCGGAAGATGGGCGCATTCTAGCAGGGTCCGATCTAAATCCGATCGAGATGAAAGGCCTCCACGCGGTGCGGTTCACCGGGCTACCGAATGTGAGATAACCGAGCTGGTGGTGGGCGAAACCGTAAGCGAGAGGGTTTTGATGCGGAAAATATGTTATGGCGTGGCGATGAGTCTGGACGGGTACATTGCTGCACCAAACGGAGAAGCGGACTGGATTGTGAAGGAGCCAGAGACTGATTTTGGGGAGATGTTCGCGAAATACGACACGCTGGTGATCGGGCGCAAGACGTTTGATGGGATGGTGAGGGCGGGAAGGGCGACGGTGCCCGGAATGAAGATCGTCGTTTTCTCGAAGACGCTGAGGGCGGCTGATTATCCGAGTGTGACGATTGTTGCCGACCAGCTGGAGGAAACGGTCGCGGGTTTGCGCGCCCGGGCAGGCAAAGACATCTGGCTGTTTGGGGGCGGGTTGCTGTTTCGGAGTTTTCTGGAAAAGGGCTTGGTGGACCGGATCGAGATTGGTTTGATTCCGGCTTTGCTGGGGCAAGGAATTCCGTTGCTGCCACCTCCGGCGAAGCGGGAGAGCCTCAAGCTGGAGAAGCATCGCATTTACACGAAGAGTGGAATCGTAATGCTGACGTATGCGTTGAAATGAGTGAAGGTCAATTTCTTGGTACGCACACGCTGGTTGGGAACAAATCAAATAAGGTCGAAAAACATACCGGAGCCGGCGGGATGCCGGTGTTACCAATGCGACGCTGGGAGCGGGGAGAAAAGCAGCCGCACAGAGCGGGTCAGACTTGACGGCGAGTTTGGGTGCGCCCTTTCCACAGGGCGCCGCGGTTGAGCCAGTAACGTATAGCGGAGAGGCTGGTTGCATAGGCGTAGAACAGGGCGGCTAACGGGAGCAGCGGCATCCAGCGTAGCGACAGGCGGTAGAAGCGGATTGTCGGAAGAAACGTCAGCGACATGAGCAGCCATGCGGTTAATGCTAGAACGCGTGTGGCGTAGCTTTGTGCCAACAGCAGGGCCACCGGCGCTAGATAGGTCACAAACAGTCCTGCCAATGTGCCCAGGAGGAGCGTTGTGGAATAGCGGAGTTGGGTGAAGGCGGTGCGGGCGATCAGGTCGCGGATTTCGGCGAAGGTTACGTAGGCACGTTGGCTCACGCTGGCGTGGGTTAGGCCCATCCAGATTTTGCCGCCGTTGTGCTTTATGGCGCGGGCCAGCGCGCAGTCGTCGATCACTTCGCTGCGTATGGCGGTTAGGCCGCCTATGCGTGTTAGGGCTTCGCGGCGGAGCAGGATGCAGCCGCCGGCGGCTCCGGCGGTGTTGGATTTTGGGTCGGCGATCCAGCGCGGGGGGTAGAGCTTTAGGAAGAAGAACAGGAATGCGGGGATCAGGGCGCGCTCGGGGAGAGATCGTGCGCGGAGCAGAACCATTAGAGAGGTTAGGTCGAGGTGGTTTTGTTCGGCTCGAGCTACCAGGCGGCGCAGGGTGTCGGGGGCGTGGATTATGTCGGCATCGGTGAACCAGAAAAAGGCAGGGGCAATTTGTCCCGGCTGCTGGCTCGTTTGCCGAGGAAAGCAGACCTGTTCCGACGGGGAAGGAAGCTCCTTTGAGGTTACCGAGGTGGGGTAGGCGGGAACCGCTGCAGATAAGGAGACGCCTTCGTTGAGGGCCCAGAGCTTGCCGGTCCAGCCCGCCGGTAATGGCGACGCGAGGTGGATCGTGATGCGGGATTGCGCGGAGGACGGTTGTTTCGCGATTTGCTGGGCGATGTTGGAGGTTTCGTCTTCGCTGTGGTCGTCTATTACGAGTATGGAAAATTTGCCTGGATAGTTTTGTTGGAGCAGAGCGGTTAGGGTTTGGCTGATGGTTTCGGCCTCGTTGCGGGCGGGGACGATGGCAACGATTGCGGGCCAGGTTGACGGTGCAGCGTGAGTCGATGGGTCGTCGTCGAATGAGCTCAGGTGCCAGAAGGTGCCGCGGCCCAGGGTTAGGTAGAGCCAGATCAGGACGGAGATTGTGGAGAGGATTATCGGAATCGCGGGCACGGGTTATTTTGCAATGTAAGCGGGAGTTGCAGGTAGTGGAGTTGTGGGGAGTGAGGATTTCGGCGCAGGCGTCTTTTTGCGTTTGGGGCACTGGAGGATCCGGCGCTGGAGTCGGCGCGCCAGGCGATCGATTTGGTGCTAGAAAGTCATAAGCCATTCCCCGCGTTCGCGATCGACCGGCACTGGACTATTGTCGCCTCCAACGGAGCGATTCCGGATGTACGCGGGGGTGGCCGCGCATCTTGTGCAGCCGCCTATCAATGCGCTGCGGTTGAGCCTGCATCCCGACGGGCTTGCGCCGCGGGAGCATGCGTTGCGGCGCCAGGTGGAGCTTACTGCGGACCAGCAACTGATTGAACTGTTACGTGAGCTTTCGGAGTACGCTAAACCGATGGCCAAGAGACGCGACGATAGGCGTGTGGGCGAAGAGGCTGTGGGGGTTGCGTTTCGAATCCACACTGCACTGGGGCTGCTTTCGTGCTTTACGACTACCACCATTTTTGGGACGCCGTTGGATGTGACATTGTCGGAGTTGGCGCTGGAGTGTTTTTATCCCGCCGCCGCGGCTACCGCTGAATTGGTGCGAAATAGCGGGCGCCAGGCAAAGACGGCGGATTCGGGGTTAGGGCGATAGTGCGCTAAGATGTTTGCGTGCCCGCGTCTGCACAGTTGGTAAAAACGTCGTCTCAGGGCGGGTTCCGACGCCTCTGGCGGGTTCTGAAGCAACTTTTCTACGAGGTGACCGGGGCGCTGTTCGGCATTCTGGCGTTGGCGTGGCTGAACACCACTGTCCGCGCGTGGACGATGACGGACGTGGCGCGTTGGCTGATTGCGATACCTCTGGGTGTTGCGGCGGTGTTTGTATTTTTCGCGGTGACTTCATTCCGTAAGGCGAGAGAACTTTGACTGGTTGCTGAAGCTCACCAGCGGCCAGAGCTTTGTAATTCCGAAACGATTGTGGGGGCGGCTGAACCCGTACCCTGACGAAGATAAGAGTTTCAAGTTTCGCGCGGGACCATGACCAAGACCAATCAAAGTAAGTCCGAGAGGCAAGAGCTAAAATCGAAGTTCGCAACGCTTTCTGGGTTGCCTGTCGAGCGTCTCTACAGCGAAGAAAATCTGGCCGGCTGGAATGCTGAAGAACAGTTGGGGTATCCGGGGGAACCTCCGTACACACGGGGGATTTATCCGTCAATGTATCGCGGCCGGCTTTGGACCATGCGGCAATATGCGGGCTTCGGCTCGGCTGCCGAGTCCAACCAGCGTTATCGGTATTTGCTAAATAAGGGGCAGAGTGGATTGTCGGTGGCGTTCGATCTGCCTACGCAAATCGGCATGGACTCGGACCACGCGCTGGCGCTAGGCGAAGTGGGAAAAGTCGGGGTGGCGATTGATTCGTTGGAGGATATGGAGACACTTTTCGAAGGCATTCCGCTGGAGAAAGTTTCCACTTCGATGACCATTAATTCCACCGCGGCGATTCTTTTATGTTTGTACGTGGCGGTTGCGAAAAAGCAAGGGGCGAGCCTGGCGAGACTTTCTGGCACGGTCCAGAACGACATTCTTAAGGAATACATCGCTCGGGGAACCTACATTTATCCGGTGCGGCCGGCGATGCGGATTGTCACGGATGTATTTGGGTGGTGCCGGACCAAGCTTCCCAAGTGGAACACCATTTCGATTTCGGGTTACCACATTCGCGAGGCGGGCTCGACTGCTATTCAGGAAGTGGCTTTCACGCTGGCGAATGCCATCGCTTACGTGCAGGCGGCGCTGGAAGCCGGCCTAGGTGTGGATGACTTTGCGCCGCAGCTTTCGTTTTTCTTTAACGCGCACAGCGACCTGTTGGAAGAGATTGCCAAGTATCGGGCGGCGCGGCGGCTGTGGGCTCGGATTATGAGCGAACGGTTCTCGGCTCGGGACTCGCGGTCTTTGCTGTTGCGGTTTCATGCGCAAACCGCGGGGTCGTCGTTGACTGCCCAGCAACCTGAAAACAATATTGTTCGCGTGGCGATTCAGGCGCTGGCCGCGGTTTTGGGGGGCTGCCAGTCGCTGCACACGAACTCAATGGACGAGGCGCTGGCTTTGCCGACAGAAGATGCTGCTTTGATTGCTCTGCGCACGCAACAGATCATTGCGCACGAAACTGGCGTCGTTAATACCATCGACCCGGTCGCTGGTTCGTATGCCATCGAATCGTTAACCAACGAAATCGAACGTGGAGCTGAGGCATACATTGAGAAGATCGATGCTATGGGGGGGATGCTCAGGGCCATCGAATCGGGATTTGTTCAGGGTGAGATTCAGAGAGCAGCTTATGAATATCAGCGGTCGGTAGAGCGGTGCGAACAAATCGTGGTGGGCGTAAATGAATTCGTGGCCGAACAAGAACGCGGGATCCCCACGCTGCGGATGGATCCGGAGATCGAGCGGATGCAAATCGCCCGGTTGCAATCCCTGCGCGCTAAACGCGACGGTGCCCGGGTGCAAGTCGCGCTGGCCGAGCTTGCTCGGCGCGCTGGTACCGCCGAAAACCTTGTTCCGGCGATTCTAACCGCCGTCGAGTGCTACGCCACGGTGGGGGAAATTTCCGATACCCTGCGCCAGACCTTCGGGGAATACCAGGAATCGGTAGTTATCTAAGCAGGGGGAATGAATCCGTGTTCGGGCCGCGTGTTAGCTGGCCGCAAGCACAGCTGTTTCTGGGCTCAGCGTGTAGTATTCTGGCGGCGTCGTGACCGCCACTAGACTCATTTTGGCTTCGGCTTCGGCGCGGCGTGCGGAAATTCTGCGCGATGCCGGATTTAGCTTCACGGTGATGTCTTCCGCGATTGACGAGACGCCTATCCCCGGGGAATCGGGCCAAGATCTTGTGCAGCGCCTGGCCGACGCGAAAGCCGAACTTGTTGCTGCCCGGGCCGTGGGTCCCGCGATGGTCGTCGCTGCGGACACGGTCGTGCTTATTGACGGCGAAATCTTGGGGAAACCTCGCACTACCGAAGATGCGCGGCATATGCTTACCAAATTGTCTGGGCACGTTCATTCGGTCGTGACTGGGGTCACGGTCATCCGGCTGCCCGATGCCGAGCGGCGCAGCTTCGTGGAAACGACCCACGTCCATTTCGGGCCGCTGTCGGCCGAAGAACTCGACCGGTATCTGGCCACCGAAGAGCCGTCCGATAAGGCGGGCGCTTATGCCATTCAGGGGCGCGCTGGGCGGTATGTTTCACGCATCGAAGGGTGTTACTTCAATGTAGTTGGGCTGCCGCTGGCGCGGCTGTGCCACAGTCTTTTCGAACTGGGTTGGTTGGAAGACGGACTTAGCGGTTGAGGCCCTTTCCGCCGATCCGGAAACGGCGTGGCCTTTAGCTTACGCGCACAGACCAGAGTGACCGCGCTACTTGGCGGTCTTTTAGCGGACTTGGGTTCCTTGGGCGGAGGCCAGCACCCAGGAGCCGTCCTGCAGGACGAAGACGTGAGTGTATCGGCTGGTTGCGGTGAAAGCGGCCTCGCCGACTCGCCCGCTCATCTCGGTCCGGCCAGTAACCACCGCAGCGGTTGCTGCGTAAGTGCGCACGCGGCTCTCTACCGGATCGATGGCGTCGAATTTCACCTGGCTTGATCCTACCGCCGCCAGCAACATGGGCTTGGTGATTTCTGAGCCGGTCAGTAAATCAATCATAAGAAAATCGTCAGTGAGTATGGCGTCGAGACTTTCGAGATGAGCGGCGATCAGTGCGGCGAAGAAGGCTCGGTCTGCGGCGAGCGGGTCCAATTTCGTGTCCATTGGCAGACTATACTTCATCTTTGAAAAAAATCATGGCTGAGGTGGAACAGGAATCGCTGAAAAGGATAGGACCTATTTTGCCAATTGTTCCAGCGCTATCCGATTGGTGCGAGGGCCTAGCCAACCGATGATCAACGCGACGCCGCTCATGGCTGCGGCGAGCAGCGTGAACACGGCGCCCACTCCGCCGCGCACCAGCACTGCGCCAATCAGGAGCGAGGAAAATACGGCGCTGAGGCGGCTCCAGCTGTAGGTGAATCCGACCCCGGTGGCGCGCAGGCGAGTGGGGAACAATTCGGATTGGTAGGCATGCAGCAGGGCGGAGAACCAGTTGCTGCATAAGGTTACCAAGGCTCCGCTGGCTACGATCAGAACCGGGGCGCTCCAGAATGCGAAGCCTAATCCTAAGGCGGCGATTAGCAGAGCCATGATGACGATGGCCCACTTGCGTTCGAGTCGGTCGGAGGTCAGGACGGCGAGCCCAGGTCCTAGCGGCGCGACCAGCGCGATCAGCAGGGTGTATTGGAGCGAGTGTACGAGCGAGACGCCTCGACGTAACAGGAACGTGGGGGCCCAGTTCGCGAAGCCGTAGTAGCCGACGGTCTGCAGAGTGTGGAAAATTACAAGCATGATGGTGCGGCGACGGTAGGGCGGACGCCAGAGGTCGGCGAAGGAGGATGCGTCTGGGGTGACGGAGCCGGTAAGGTTGCCGGCGCTAGCAGGTCCGGATTCGGCCGTTTGCAGGATAGGCGCAGAGGCGGACCGACTGCTTGTTGAACAAGCTCCGGAAAGGGGTTCGGATTCTAGCGCGGCGACGATGCGTTCTGCTTCTTGGTAGCGGCCACGGGAGGCTAGCCAGCGTGGCGATTCTGGCAGGCGGCGGCGGAAATACCAGGCGAGGGCGGAGCCGAGAGAGCCGATTATCATCACCCAGCGCCAGCCGTCGATCAGAAAGTGAGTTGGGGCCAGAAGGCGGACGAGGATGGCAACTATGGGGACGGCAGTGAAGCCGGTCATTTGGGAAATGGCGACATAGCGGCCGCGTGCGCTGCTGGGAACCATTTCTGAAACGTAGGTGTCGATTACCACGAGTTCCGCACCGATGCCGATGCCCGCTAGAAATCGCAGGGCGATCAGCCAGTTTGCCGAGGGAGCAAAGGCGCCTCCCAGCGTGAACGCGGAATAAAGCAGCAGCATGGCTACGAATGCGGTTCGGCGACCCATGCGGTCGCTGCCCATTCCGAAAATGATGGTACCGGCGAACATGCCCAAGAATCCCGCGGCGATGACGTTGCTGAATTGCTGCAAGGTGAGAAAACCGGATTGCTGCAGGGTGGCGCCGATGTACGCCATCATGTAGATGTCGTAGAAGTCGAACCAGCCTCCTAGTGATACCAAGGCGATAAAGCGGCGATGGAAACTTCCGACCGGCAGTCTCTCGATTCGCTCAGCAATCGATGAACCGCTGCGTTCTAACGGAGCGGTCCAAGACGTATAGGTCATTTCGCTTGTTCCAGGATGCCGATTTCTTCGAGCGTGCGCAGATACTCGACGACCAACTCCAGCGGAATGGGCCCGTATTCTGCGGATACTGCGTCGCGAATCTGCAGCGCGTTGCGTTTGCCGTCAGCAAAGTTGAGCACTTCGTATGCGTACTCCTCGCCGCTGCCCCAAAGACCTTCGTAGCTGAGGATTTTCGGTGAGGTGATTCCGGCCGCGGTGGTGCGATCGTTCACGTAGTCGGAGCCAAATACGGCGACCGGCCCTTTTGGTGTCGGTTTGCGCGAGAAAATCAGGAGAGCATCGCCGCTTGGATCGGGCTCATCGGGTGAGCGCGGAAGCGTATCGGTTGGCCGGTAGTCATGGTCGACAATTGGCCCCTTGCGTTCCGGCCCGCTGCTTCCCAAGAAACGAATTAGGTCGCGGCTCTCTGCGCCCTCGTATTCTCCGCTAGCTCGGTAGAGATTCATTCGATCTTTTGTTGACAGATCCCGCGCACGAATGCTTGTGGAGACAGCGCGCGCGTTATGACCCTCCATGATCACCGCGTAAAGATCGCTGGAAGCACTCTGCGTGAGGGTTGCGAGAAAGTAGCCGGAGGTAGCGCCGATGAAAGCAGCGCGCTTGAGTTTGGTGGGGTCGATATTGGAGGCGGAGTCGAAATCGGTGTGGATGTAGCGGTCGGGCCAGTCGTTCAAGTAGATTGCGGGGATCTTGAAGGAACTATCCTGGTACACGTCGTGATCGCTGCCCATGGAGTAGGGGCTGTCTTGTGCGAGTAGCGGTTCCTTGCCGCCTCCCGAAGCAACTAGCGGATATTCGGCTGCGCCGGTGGCCGCGAATTTGTACGATTGTTCGTTGACGAATTCGCCGAAGGCCCAGGCGACATCGTGGACGAACGAGGGCAAGCTCATCGGTCCCCGAGTCACGTGGAACACGGCTTTTGTGACTGGTCCGCCACCGACCATGTCCATGTGAACTACACCTTTGATGCGCTGCGCGAATTCGGGTTTGCCGTTCAGCAAAGTGAGCGTGCCTTCGATTTCCGGGGGCCAGATAAAGCGGATGGTGCGGGCAGGTCTGGCCAGCTTTCCTTCATTGATTAATTTTTGCAGGGTGCGAGCAATCTCCAGAATCGTTACGCAGCCGCTGGCATTGTCGTTTGCGCCTGGCCGCTGGTGATCGAGGTGGCAGCTGAAGGCGATCTCTTCGTCCTTCAGTTTGGGATCGGAGCCAGGGAGGGTGGCGGTCACGACTTCGGTGTTGCCGGGGTGTTGACCGGCTTTCACGACCGCATGCAAGGTGATCTGCCGGCCTTTGCCAAGCCGCTCGCGCAACGCACGCGCCGTCTTCAGCGAGACCATGAAGCCAAACGTCTTATTCGGGGAAAATGTTTCAAGGTGACCCCAGCGAATCAGATTTTCATCTTCGCCCCACCACGCCGTCTTCTGGTTCTGCGCATAGCTCACGATGCCCGCGGCGCCGAATTTTCCGACGGCGAGGTCCTGAACCGCGCCCGGTTGCGCTCCCGCCAGCACCATCTTTCCTTTCACAGTCTTACCGTTGTAATCGCTCTCCTTCGCTCCGTCGCCCACATCGATGAGGTCGGCGGTTACGTCGGCGCTCTCGCTGTCCTCTGCCAGCACAATTGGTTCCGCGTCGTAGCTCGCCATTCTTATTGCGGCAACGCCGTTATCCACTTCCCATAGCTCCGCGAATTCGACGTCCCATGGAGGGCGCGAGCGTTGCGTGCCGTAGTAAATCTTGCCATCCGCGGGAAACTCCAGGATCGCGACATCGCTTAATCCATAGGCGCGGGCGCGCTCGGCGACGAGTTCAGCGGCAGAGTGAAATCCTTGCGAGCCGCGCTGGCGATGGAAGCGGGCAATGCCTTCAAGATTACCCTTGGCGGTTTCGCCGGAGAGTTCCTGGGCCAATGCGGCGATCGCTTTTTCCGGAAGCAGGGGCGGTTTTTGTGCCCAAGCGGCAACCGAGAAGAGCGATAAGGAAACAGCGATGGCGAACCTACGTCCCACGAGGGCCTCCCAGCGCAGCGTTCGGCATTCTAGCGAAACCGAAGAGTCATGTCGTGTTTTTCACGAGTCGCTTTGGCCACCCGGGGCGCAGCGTCGGAGTTCCGGGGCGGGGCCGAAGCTGCTGGTTTTAGGGTTCACACCAAGCCATCGCGAAGCTGGGTCTATAGCTGGTCAATTTGTGGCATCCTTTCGGGAAGAGGCCGAGACGCGTGAAGATTCTGGTAACCGGCAGCAGCGGGCTGATTGGGTCGGAGGCGGTGGCGCATTTCGACGGGCTTGGGCATGAAGTCGTGGGCGTGGATAACAACATGCGGCGGGTGTTTTTTGGCGAGGCCGGTGACACGCTGTGGAATCTGGCGCGATTGAAAGATGCGACCAAACGATTCACGCATGTGGCACTGGACATACGCGAACGGGTTGGGATTGAACAATTGTTCAGCGCACACTGCTTTGACTTGATCGTGCATTGCGCAGCGCAGCCTTCGCACGATAAGGCGCGGGATATTCCACTGCTGGATTTTGAGGTCAACGCCCTGGGGACGATTAACCTGCTGGAAGCTACGCGACAGCACTGCCGGGAGGCGGTTTTTGTTTTCTTGAGCACCAACAAGGTTTATGGCGATGCGCCGAACGAGATTCCGATGCACGAGCTGGCTACTCGGTGGGACTACGCGCGACCGGAGGATTTCGAAGGCGTGGCGGAGACCTGCCGGATCGACCAGACATTACACTCATTATTCGGCGCGTCGAAGGCTGCGGCGGATCTGGTGGCGCAGGAATATGGTCGTTATTTTGGGATGAAGGTAGGCGTGTTTCGTGGGGGATGTTTGACCGGGCCGTCGCACTCCGGCGTGGAGCAGCATGGATTTTTGTCTTACCTGGTGAAGGTGGCGCTTACAAGCGAGAGCTATTCCGTCTTCGGATACAAAGCGAAACAGGTTCGCGACAATATTCATAGCTATGACGTGGTGCGCGCGATCGAAGAATTTGCGGCCAATCCGCGACCAGGTGAGGTCTACAATCTGGGTGGCGGACGCGAGAACAGCATTTCCATGCTGGAAGCAATCGCGAAAATCGAGCGATTGACTGGGCGCAAGCTGGACTGGCGCTATGTGAACGAGGCGCGCAAGGGCGACCACATCTGCTACATCTCGAATCTGAGAAAGTTTAAGGACCACTATCCAAACTGGAAGATTACACGCGGGATTGATGCGATTCTCGAGGAGATAAGCGCTTCGTACGGAGCGACAGGGCGGGCGCATCTCGCGGCCCGATAACGCGATAGTGGGAAGCCAAACGCGCGCACTCCAAAGTATATATTCAGAGGTGATTCTGTTCGGCGAGGACCAAGGCGCTGGCGAAACCACACGCGAACTTTGCGTCACCAACCTGGCATGGTTGCCCCGATCGTCGCGATGCCCGAATGTTTGGCAGTTTGCGGGGCAAACTTGTTTACAGATCGGTTGGAAGGTTGCGTCCAGCGGCATGAGTGGCGCATGAAAACCCGCCGCGCGCCGGTGGACGGGATAAGAAATTTGGAGGTCGGAGCGTGCTTAGGACCTGCGGAGGTCCGACCTGCATGCCTATTTCAAACAATAGGATCTTTCGCAGGAAAAAGAACAGTTCAGCGTCAAGCCGCCTGGGCGTATGCGAACTCGTGTCAGTTAATCGAGTAAAAGCGTTACTACGGGCCGCAACTTACTGGGGGCACCGCACCGTGACATACTTCAACGCGGCCGGATCGTTGGTGGCCGGATTTAAGCATGTGCACCGGTTGCATGGGTGGGGAATGGCGATCAAGAGCGCTATGGGACTTCTATCGAAACACGTTAGTCTTGGGGTGCGCGCAAAAAATGCCCGCTGACCCGCATCCCATAAGATTGTATCTTTAAGTCGCTGCTTTCTGCTCAGGACCAGGGATCATCGAGATGTCGTAAACTTAGAAGAGGTGCGTTCGCTGGCGTTCCGGCAGGCATTCGAAGCCCGCGATGCGTCACTTGCAGCGAGGCGTGATTCTTGATGGCGAGACCCTTCCTCAGCGTATTGATCGACACCTACAACCACGAACGCTTCATCGAGCAAGCGATCCTCAGCGTACTGGACCAGCAAGTTGCGGACGCCGACCGGGAAATTATCGTGGTCGACGATGGCTCAAACGACCAAACGTCGGAAATCGTGCGCAGGTTCAAGCCTCGGGTGCGGTTGATCCGCAAGGCCAATGGCGGACAAGCTTCGGCGTTCAATGTAGGGATTCCGGAATGCGCCGGCGAGATCATCGCTTTTTTGGATGGCGACGACTGGTGGGTGCCAGAGAAATTGCGATCCGTTAGCAATGTGTTTGCTCGGGACGCGGCGGTGGGTCTGATGGGTCACGGAATCGTAGAATCGTTCGAAAATGGTGTCGAGCGGACGGTTCACGTGAAGAAACCAGAGCGATTTCGCCTGGACTCATTAGAAAGCGCGCGCATATTTCGTCTGCGGAAGACTTACTTGGGAACCAGTCGGATGGCATTGCGCGCCAGTGTAGCGCGCCAACTCTTGCCGGTGCCGGAAGCGTTAGTAGTGGAGGCCGACGAATACTTGTTCACGTTGGCGGCAGCCTCCAGCGACATCGTGATTCTGCCAGAGACTTTGTGCCATTATCGCTTGCACCGCGGGAGTCTGTATTTAGCCGCAGGGTCCAACAGGAACTCGCTGAGACGAAAACAAGTGGTGCACGACGCGTTGGCCTCGGCATTGCGGCGCGAACTTGCGGCCCGAAACGTTCCGCACGATGTGGTGGATTGCGTTGTGGAGATCGTCCAGGCCGAGGGCGACCAGATTCGACTGACGCTGGATGGCGGCGCTCCGTGGGAAACGGTCCAGACAGAAAGCAAGATATACGAGATACTGCATCGCGACGCGCGCTGGAATCACCGCTTATTTCGTGCTTTGACGATGGTTCCGGCTTCGATTCTTCCGCCGAAATGGTTTTACCGGGCGCGCCGCTGGGCTGCGTCTCATCGTTGGTATGGCGAACTCCGAAGAAAGTTCTTGCCTATGCCGTAGCGCTAAGAGAGTGGCGAGAGTCTTTATGCAAAGAGCGGTGATTCTAGTGTGCCATTCTTGACCGAAGGACTGAGGCAGTAAGCGCGGTGACCGCAAGGAAAACACCTAAGGAGGTTGTTGCCGACGCTCATCGCAACTACTATTCCGCGGGAGAATATTCGGACGACCGCTATGCCTGGACCATTCGAACATTTCTGCCGTCATGCAGAGGAAGCAAAATCCTGGAGGTGGGGTGCGGCAACGGCGGCCTGTTGGAATTGCTGAAACCCACGAACCAAGTAGTGGGCATCGATGCTTCGGCCGACGGCATTGCGGTTTGCGTGGCGCGAGGGATTGAGAGTCATTGCATGGATCCTTCCAGTGAGCCGTTGCCCTTCCCCAACGAGTCTTTCGATATCGTCGTGTGCCTGGAAACCTTGGAGCATATGCTGAGCCCGTACTACGCGATCCTGGAGATGCGCCGGGTGTTGAAGAATGGCGGAACGTTCGTGTGCAGCGTTCCGAATCCGGTGTGGGGCCACATCATGCTGTATCCAGGTCTTTTCGAATACCAAAACTTTAGGAACTTTCTGGAGCAGAGCGATTTTGCGATTCAGCGAGTGGAACCGTGGGAGTGGGCGCCGCGGGAGATGATTCTTCCGGTTTGGCTGCGGAAATATAAAGTTGCCAGGAGCCGCTATACCGCGGGCGTGCTGAGAAGACTGTTAGAGCGGACTTGGCGTGTGGCAGGGCGCTTTCCTGCATTTTGCTACTGGCTCTGGACGTTCGAGGCGATTAAGGTAGACCGGGGACGCGAATCCGTTTTGACGCGGCAAAGCCGGCAGACGGCCCCGCAAGGCGGTCGATGACGATATTGGTGCTCTGTTGGGAGGGCAATCTGTGCGGTACGCTCGGCTTTTATGCCCAAGCGTTTCGGCGGCGCGGCGTGCAACTGGTATGTGCGGCCCCAGGCTTCCCCTGGAATGGGAACCTCGAGGAATGGTTGAAGCTTTGTCCGGAGACGCCATCACTGATCTTGCACCCGGAAGCGGACGTGCCATTTCTTCCGCGGGGGCTCACCCATGTGGACATTCCCACCGCCTGCTTTCAGGTGGACACGTATGCGTATACGCAGCGGCGGATCTCGTGGTCCATGCTGTTCGATTCGGTTCTGGTGTTTCATCCCGGATATGATGTGAAGTTCCAGGAAGCAGGGCATCCAGGTGCGCAATTTATTCCTCACGCTATAGAGCCAGGACTGTTTTCCGGAGCTCCGTTGCAACGTATCTACGAAGTCGGATGGGTAGGGCAGATCGGGGGAGCTGTTTATCATACACGTGCCCGGATTTTGCAGAAACTGGCCACATCCTTTCGTATGAACGAACTCTCGCGTCGATATCTCTCGGCGGAACTCGCGCTGGTTTACCACCAATCCGAGATAGTGGTGAATGTAGGAAGAGACGATTGTCCGCAAGACGCGAATGTACGAACGTTCGAGGCCATGGCTGCGGGAGCACTGCTGATCACGTCTTTGCCGAGTGAGTTATCGGCCATTGGGTTTGAGGACGGCGTGCACTTCGTTGGGTATCGCCGCGAGGCGGAACTCGAAAATCTCGTCCGAAAATACCTGGCCGACGAAAGAGCACGGCAGGGAATTGCAAAAGCCGGTCGAGAGTTGGTGCTTTGCGAACACACTTACGACCGGCGCATCGATGTCCTACTGGACCTCATTGGAGGATTGGACAAGAAACGCTTCGCTCCAGCGCGAGCGTGGAGCGAAGCGCGTGTGCGCCTGGCATATTTGGATTATTTTGCGGGCAACGGAGCGCTTGAGTGTGCTTCTGCGGAACTGCCGTCGATCGCGCGGCGTAATCCTATTAAAGCCGCCGCGGGAGCCGCCATCTTGGCTCGAGCGTGGGGACGCAGGATTCCCGGCCGAATCCGCAGCCGCCTAGCCCCAAACTAAATATCGCGCGGCTTGCTGTCGAATCGCGTGGACCTTGGCCTGATGAGTTCAAAGCATGAGCCTTCGGAGTGAATATGATGTTTGGCATCAACGCGTATTCGAAGCCGATCCTGAGCACCAGGACGCTTCAAGTCCGTGGTATCAGTTGGTGCGAGAAAAGATTGGAGACGTGGCCGGTTTGCGGATCTTGGAGGTTGCGTGCGGCCGGGGCGGATTCGTGAGGGAGTTGGCGCAACGTGGAGCGCTCGTGACTGGCTGCGATTTTTCATTCTCGGCACTTGGCCTCGCTAAGACAAAACTTGCTCAAGCAAGCGGCAGCCCGTCCGCGACCCTGGTACACGGCGACGCGCAACGCATGCCGTTTGCGGAGGCCACATTCGATGTGATCGTTTCCTGCGAGACAATTGAACATTTACCCGACGTGCGTTCGGCGATCCTCGAAATGCATCGTGTGACTCGTCCGGGAGGCCAGCTCTTCTTGACGACTCCCAACTATGCGAACCTTACCGGCCTCTACGAGCTTTATGCGCGGGTGCGACGTGGTCCTAATAAAGACGACCAGCCCTTCGATCGACATCAATGGTTCCCGCAGATTCGCAAGTACGTACGCTCCGCAGGTTGGCAGATTTTGAGTGTGGACGGCACGGTTCACCAATTTCCTATCCGGCGTGGGCATTCTCCGGTGCGGTGGGAAGCGATCGAGTCCAATCGGACCGTCCGGCGTTTGCTCAGTCCTTTTGCGCTCCACTATTTTGTCCTAGCTCAGAAGCGAGCCATTACGTAGGACGCCTCTATGAATATTTTGATCGGATCGGGGGTGCCCAAACGGCGAGAAGGCGGCGTCGCAGCGGTAATTTACAATTTGGGAAGGGAATTGGAAGGTCTCGGTCACATCGTGACCTATATTTTTCTTGATGATCTTGTGACGCCAGGCTCGGTCTCGCCGCGATTTGCCGAGCTGATTTTTTCCGCTCGCTTGTCGCGGTATATCGGGCAAAATCGCGAAAAGTTTTCGCTGGTCAATCTACATGCCCCCGCGGGTCTCGTGTATGGGCTGCGTCGGTGGATTCGTGAGGGAGGCAATCCACCGTATGTCATGACGCTGCACGGACTGGAAGAACGGCGAGTTAGCGTGATGCGCCGCGAAGCGAAAAAAGGCCGGGCTTGGACTTTCAGCTGGAAAAATCGGCTGTGGCATCGGGTTTATCACTTCCCGAGGTTTCGCTGGTCGATTCGCACTGCGAATGCGGCGCACGTTTTTTGTCGCGATGTATGGAATATTTTGCAATTAGAGTACGGGCTCCCTGCGGATCGGGCCGTTTATGTTCCAAATGGCGTCGAGCGCCGATTTTTTGTGCCTCGCCAGTATGAAGACCGCCCCGGGGGGCCGCGGCTGCTGTGGGCCGGCACGTGGCTCGACCAGCGCGGCATTTTCTATTTGCGTGATGCTTTAAGAAGGCTTGCTCTGCGCATTCCCGACATGACGCTGACGATCGCAGGTCCCGGGGTTCCACCGGAGGAGTTACTTCGTTTTTTCGGCGGTGAACTGGCCGGCAAAATTCTTGTGCGGCCGCTTGTCCCGGCTGATCGCATGCCGCAACTTTACGCTGAGCACGATGCATTTGTTTTCCCTTCGCTGATGGAAGGATTGCCAACAGTGATCATGGAAGCGATGGCGAGCGGAATGCCGGTGATTACCACGGAGACCTGCGGGATGCCGGATGTGATCGAGCACGATTTCAACGGGGTGCTGGTGCCACCGGCAGACTCGGCGGCACTGGAAAAAGCGATTGAGCGCGTCGCCGTTTCCGTGGAACTGCGTAGACGGCTCGGCGAAGCCGCGCGTGCCTCGATGGAACGGCGCACTTGGGAAAATGCAGCGAGACAGCTCGAAGCTCTGTTCCAGCACGTGCTGGCCGCGGAGACGGATCGCCGACGTTGCGGAGGAATTCTTGAGTAGACGATTACCTTCAGAATTTAGAGCATGCTAACGCTCGGAATTAATTACTCGCAGATGCACGATTCGTCGGCCTGCATTGTGCGCGATCGAGAGTTGCTGTTTGCAGTTGCGGAAGAGCGCATCAGTCGAGTGAAGCACGATGCTGGCTTTCCATACCTTGCGATTGAAGCTTGCTTGCAATTCGCTGGGATTGGCGCGGGCCAGCTGGATGAAATTTGTTTTGGGTGGCAGACGGCGGGTCCTGTGTACCGTCACGATCTGAAGATGTACGCGCTTGGGCAAAGGCCCACGACGTATCCGAATGTGCTCAATTCCACGCTGCATTTTCTGAGTATGTGGCATCAACAATCAGGAGCGAAGCTTTTTACGCGAAGATTTGGCCCAGCGAAAACGCGCATGAGATTCGTGGATCATCATCTGGCCCATGCAATCAGCGCGTACGCATTTTCCGGGTTCGATGATTCCGCAGTTGTGATCATGGATGGCCGGGGAGCTTGGGAAGCGACTTCCATCTGGCGCGGCCGCGACGGCAGAATTGAGCATGTACTAACGATTCCGTTTCCCAATTCCATAGGTGAATTTTACAGTGCATTCACCGAATATTTGGGCTTTGTACCGAATAGCGACGAATGGAAAGTGATGGGGCTTGCGCCGTACGGTCAGCCCGGCGTGAACCTCGATTCCTTTATTGATCCCGAGGGTGCGCCTTATCGCGTGTTCGTAAATCGGCTCAATGGCGGCGCTACTGGACGAGCCTCCGGGATCGCCGCGGCTCTTGGCGCACCGCGGACAGCCGAGACTGAAATCGAAGACCGTCACAAGAATATTGCGTATGCGGTACAGGATTATTGCGAGCGGGCGATGAGGAGCGTCGTGCGGATGGCGCTCGCCAAAACGAAGTCCTGCAATCTTTGCCTCGCAGGTGGGGTGGCGCTGAATTCGAAAGCGAACGGTAAAATCCTGGCATCTGGAATCGTTGACAAGATGTTCGTTCAGCCGGCAGCCTCAGACGATGGGGTCGCGCTGGGGGCGGCGTTAGCTCCGTATCTGGACAACGGCGGACATTTGCCGAACCGGGCCATGCGGAACGCATATTTTGGCCCCGAATTCGACGACTATACGATTGAGTCGTCCTTAAAAACGTATAAATTGCGGTACAGCCGCGTGAATGATCCGGCGGCAGGAGCCGCGGAGTTGCTGGCGCAAGGAAAGATACTTGGCTGGTTCCAGGGCCGCATGGAATTCGGACCCCGCGCGTTGGGAAACCGGTCGATTCTGGCCGATCCCCGTGATCCTGAAATGACGGCGAAGGTTAACAACGCGGTGAAATTGCGGGAGTCGTGGCGGCCTTTCGCGCCTTCGATGCAGAGGGAAGCAGCCGCCGATTTCGTGGAGAGCGCGACCGATTCGCCGTTCATGATACTGACCGCGCAAGTGCGCGCGGAAAAGCGCCACGTCATTCCTGCCGTAACACACGTCGACGGCAGCGCGCGGCCGCAAACCGTGGAGAAGGAGATCAATCCACTCTATTGGCGGCTGATCGATGAATTCGGCAAACGCACCGGAGTGCCCGTGTTGATGAATACCTCTTTTAACTTGCGCGGCGAAGCGATCGTGAATACGCCGACCGATGCCGTACGTACGTTTTTTAGCTCCGGTATGGACGCCCTGGTGATTGGCAACTTCCTCGTCGAAAAATGTTAGTGCTCGAATGAACGAACGGCGCATCATCGCCTTGTTGGGGCGCCGGGATGAGCCGACCGATGCCGTCGAAGCGTACTGCCGCTATCTGGGCGGCGCGTTGCACAATCGCGGCTTCGCTGTGGAGTTGGCACGCGTCTCTTGGTTGGAACGGGGATGGCCAAAGGCATTGCGCGAGCTTGGGGAACAAACGCGCGATTGGCGAGATTCTTGGGTGCTCGTGCAATACACCGCATTGGCGTGGTCGGCGCGTGGATTTCCTGTGCGGATTCCCCGCATTATCCAGCAATTGCGCGGCGCCGGCGCGCGAATCGCAGTCGTCTATCATGACGTTGAACCGTATAGCGGCGCCCGGGTGATTGACAAAGTGCGCCGGCGCGCGCAAATGCGAGTTATGCAGCAGACACGGAATGCTGCGGACCTCGCGGTGTTTACTGTTCCTCTCGACGTGATTTCCTGGCTTGGGCCAGCTCCGTCTAACGCGGTTTTCATTCCCGTCGGCGCCAACCTGCCGGAAACCGCATTCTCGGTTGCAAATGCCGCCGGGCGGCCTTCGGGTCCGCTGCGTATTGCCGTTTACGGAATCACAGAAGGCGCAACCGGGCGTAACGAGTGTGAGCGCATCGTCGACGCGTTGCGGTTTGCCGCAACACACGGCTTATACCTTCGACTCCACGCGTTTGGACGAGGGGCTGGCGAATTCGAATCTCAACTGCGTGTCGCTTTTAGAGATGTTACGGTTGAAGTTTGCGTCGATCGCGTCCTACCGGCGGAGCAAGTGGTGGAAGCGTTGTCTTCCTCGGATGTGGCACTTTTCGTGCGCGCACCGATTTCCAGCAGGCGAAGCAGCGCCATCGCTGGAATTGCATGCGGGTTGCCGATCGTCGCCTACGCGGGACCAGAAACGGTTCCGCCGATCACCGAAGCGGGTGTCGTGCTGACCTCCCCCAATAAGAAATCCGAGCTGCGCGAAGCCTTGCTGCACGTCTTATCCGATGCCCATTTCCGCGCCGCTCTGGCCGACCGGAGCCGCCAAGCATACAAAAGGCATTTCAGCTGGGAAGCCATTGCAGCGCGCTACGTCGAGGCATTGACCGAACGCAGCTGAGTTGTCACCGGGATAATGTTTCGATCAAAATTTCCTTCTTTTTTTCAGCGACCTTGCTCAGCACGTCTAGGGCTGCAAAATATCCAGCGATACCCGCTGCCGCAAGTCCTACAAAAGCCTCAGCGGGGAGCCAGGGACTATTAAGCCACCGGCCGGCGAGTAAGATCAGGGAACAAATCGCCGCGAGAAGGATCTGTACGCCGAAGGCCACCCAAATGGAAACTCCAGAAGAACGCTGGCCACGCATGGAGCCAAACTCGAGCTTTCGCGGAAAGCTGAGGGAAACCCAATCTGCGATCGCGAATTGACCAGCAACCGCGAAGGCGACGGCCGCAACCGTCGCCACCAAAACAGGTGTTGATGGCCATCCGATTCGTGATGCCAGCACGGTCATCGAAATCGCGATTTCAAAAGCCAGGACCGCGGAATGGACCAGGTTTTTTCCCAAGAACACGTCACGCATTCGAATCGGTGCCGTAAAATAGGTCTGAATCCCACGCCCTTCGTACGCGAAGCAGTTGTAGGCGGGGGTCATCAACATCAGGATCAGGTAGCCCATCATTCCGGGAAAGAACATATCTGGCGAAACTCCATGGTGCGTGACAGAAGGATGCCTACCACCGAATTGAGAGGAGAACAGCAGAACCAGGATTGGCGGCAACAGCAGCGAGACCAGCACGAATCCATTTCGCGAGAGATAGCGAAATTCCTTTCTCACGACCGCCGCAACTCGTGGAGGCAACAGGCTCAAAAGATCGGACGGGGCGCTCATTCTTGCCGACGTGCGTGCCACCGAGCGTGCCGGGCTTGCGGCCTCACTCAGCTCCTCACCGCGGTATTGGGCGGCAAATCGAATCCACAGCAGCACACTAAAAACACCGATGTAGGCAACCAGCCCGGCCACGCTCGCCAGAAAACTGGCTGCGTGACCCAAAGCCGCCGCTGCTAACGCGTGGCTTGCGAGCGAAGGTGGAGAAGGCGAGAGATATGGCAAGAAACGGACGACCCTAGACGGTGATTGGGTCGCATAGCCGGTGATCAGCGGACGGACGAACTGTACCGAAATGCTCAAGAGAATGAAGAGTCCGAAGACCACCTCGCGGGTCCGGCGCCGCGCAAGCAGGCGCTCCAGCCAGGACCCTAGTAGCCGCTCGAATGTAGTGTTCATCAGCACGAATAGGGCAACGATTACGAACAGGCTCGGCAGCAATCCAGCGCTTGCGATTCCGGCGCCGACCGTGATCGCCAGCAACCAGCAAATGGATGCGATTGCGGCAAAGTCCGCCAAACCGTAGGCGAGGGCCACAAGATAAAATGCGGTGAGACTTAAGGGAAAACGCAGCAGCGTCCGGAATTCAAATGTGGCTCCAAATCCCGCCACAAAAATAGGAAAAACCTGCCAGAACAGAAAGATGCTCCAGAAGAGCAACGCCAGCCATCCGAAATGACTGGTTGAAATCGAAAAGTAGGCGCCCCAGCCAAACGCAAAACTCAAGCCGATTACAATCACACTGGAAAAAATCGCGGCCCAGATCAGGCCGATCAGATCCAGCCTATTGTTTTTTCTTCGCAAGTTATTGCGCAGGATCCGCCAACGTAATTCCATCACCAGGCGGATTTGGCTAACGATGCTGACCTTACCGGCTATAGCAGCCAAGAGAGCTCTTCCATTTGTGGACGACCTGATCCGTCCTGGCCAACGATGGACAGGAAAATATCCTCCAGCGTAGTCTGCCGCCCTTGTTCGCCTGCGGTTCCTGCGCGAAGCTCTTCGAGCGAGCCTTGCGCGACCAGCCGGCCTTTATGAATGATCGCGACGTGGCTGCAGAGCCGTTCGACGATCTCCAATACATGTGAAGTCAGAAAAATTGTGACCCCGCGTTCAGCCATGCGCCCAAGGAGCGCTTTCAGCGCGCCCGCCGCCAACGCATCCACGCCCTCAAACGGCTCGTCCAGAAAAAGTATGCGGGGACCGTGGATGACAGCTGCTGCCAGCGCCAGCTTCTTCTGCATCCCGTGGGAATAATCGGCGATAACTGATTTTGGGCGGTCAGCGAGTTGCATGAATTCAAGCAACTCCTCGGAGCGCTGCCAAGTAGTGGTGCGATCGAGTCCATACATGCGACCCACAAAGTTCAAATATTCCGAACCGGTTAAGCGCTCAAAAAGACCCATGCCTTCAGGAACCACCCCGATCTGCCGCTTCACCTCCACAGCATGCGATGAAAAATCCAACCCCAGGAGTTGAACGCGGCCTGAACTCGGCGCCAGCAGACCGGTCAGCATCTTGATGGTTGTAGATTTGCCCGCGCCATTCGGTCCGAGGAAACCAAAGAATTGCCCCGCCGCAACCTGCAAATCGATGCCGTCCACTGCCAGCAAAGCGCCGAACCGCCGCGTGAGCTTCTCGGTAACGATGGCAGCATCACTCATTGCATTTCCTTTTCCGCATTGCGCTAGCAAACGAAACTCTAGCATGACTTCTCCAAACCCCTGGAGTCGTCATCCGCTGTGAATTGGTTTTAGAAGAGATTCAGATCAAGACTTCGGTTGAACCGGCAGTGGTGTCGCCCCAGCCACAGAAGGTTCGCGGGTAGGCAATGCTGCCAGAACCGCCGGAAGTTCCACGCGAAACACGGCCCCGCCCATCTGCCCGTTGTAGCACAAAATTTTGCCGCCGTGTTCCTGCACGATGCCGAAGCAAATACTCAAGCCCAGCCCGGTGCCTTTACCGACAGGCTTGGTGGTATAGAAAGGATCGAAGACGCGATGAGGTTCCTTGATTCCCGGACCTGAGTCGGAGAAGAGTATGGTGACGTTGCCACGGTCGCGCATGGTCTTGACGGTAAGAACTCCGCCTTCGTGGGACTCCATGGCATCAACAGCGTTATTGATGATGTTGAAGAACACCTGCATCAACTGGTTGCCGTCGCCGCGCACCCCGGGAAGCACCGACTCGAGTTGCAGCTCGATGCGAGTCTTCGACGAACGCAGATCCAAAGAGCGAAGCTGCATGGCATTGGTGACCACGGTATTTATATCCAGAAGCGCGCGTTCCGGTGGCACCTGGCGCGCAAAACTCAGCAAATTGCTCACCAGCGTTTTCGTCCGCCGGGCTTGATCCCGAATCTTGGCCGCGATCCCGCGTGATTTCTCGGTTAGGCTCATGTCGTCGGCCAGCAGATCCGAATATCCCAGAATGGCGGCCAACGGATTATTAATTTCGTGAGCCGCCCCGGCCGCCAATTGGCCCAGAGAAACCAGCTTTTCCGTCTGCACCAGTTGCGCTTGCAATCGCTGAAGATTCGCCACAGATTGCTCCGATTTCGCAAGCACCCGCGCATGATCCTTATCCGCAATATTCGTGCGCATAAAAATAATTATCATCAACGGGATAGACGCAATCAGCGCGGTCATAACGCGATAGTCGCGCACTTGCGCAGGGTCGTGCGCAAACCGGAACGTATAAATCGCAAAGAACGGCAGCGAAAGCAGCGCCAACATGGCGAGCCGCGAAGCCCAAGTCCGCTCCCCGAACAACCTGTCGCCTTCGCTTTCTTGTTCACTCGAAATATCGAGCGCAGCCCGATTTCGGTAAGCGACCAGACCTGCGAAGGCGAACCACAGAAAAGACGAAATGAGCGGGAGATCGTAAAGGCTCCCGGTCGAGTATCGATGCAGAGTTATGGCCACATTGATCGTCACCGACGACAACAGATACAGCGTCGCAGCCCCGAACAAATTCCCATACACAAGCCGCCACGCGTCTTTAGACCGGAGCCACAACGCCGCCAGCCCAATGACGATGACCATATTCTGAATATTGGTGATCAGGTCATAGTTGAAGTTATATTGCGGTTCAGACGGCAAAGCATACATCCAGGGGAAAACTGCGAAGGCATAGAGAAATGTCCACCAAGCGAGCAATGAAATAAAATCAAGGTAGCCAAGACGCAATTGCAATTCGCCATGTCTGCGGTGCGGCTGCAAGGCCAGGGCCGCCATCAGCGGGATGCCGCGCAGGAAGAAAACCACGTCTCCGCCATACATAACGGGAGCCGCCTGGTGTGCGTACACCTCGTAGTAGGTCCAATCAAATTGCCCAAGCATCCACAAGGTGCAACTCAGCGCCAGCAACATCCAGAAAATATTGCGCCGCCAATGAGGAGTGCCCGCGTTCAGCAACAGAAAAGCGTTGGCAACCAGCGGCACCGCACATTGCACCAAATTTCCAAATGTCGAGAGAGGTTGGCTCCCATGTGGAAGTTCGAAAGACACGACTGCATATGCGGCCAAGGTGAACAGCCACACGGACACGAAGACCCAAATTGAGCGCGCAGAAGACATACTCGTACTTCAAGTGAGTGTAAGTGGAAAGAGCGCGAATGACCTGCTCGGCTTGCGCGTCGTATAGCCTAAGGATAAACGAGGTGACTAAGCTCGAAACAATCACCGCAAACTTTTGCTATGGCGACGGAGGAGGGATTCGACTTATCGCGGTCTGAGAGCCGGCACTTGTTGGTACGCATTGGTTCGCTACCACGGAAGTTTGAAAACAAATAATTTGCGTTCTGCCGCATAAACACAAGCTTTCCTCTGTTGCTAATGAAGGCTCTTTTTGCAGTCAAAGGTAGCATGGCGGGTTGCCGCACCTATGAGGAACCTTAGCTACGGACTCTTCCTCACGAACGCGCGAAAACGAGACGGCATCGCCAACTTCGCGCCCTTCGGCAATTTTCCACTGCAACTGGCGCTACCCGGAAACCGCAGACTCACGAATCCCGCGCCGACAGCGTCGTTGACATACAAAATGGTATATGCCATTGTCAATGGCATGACAATTAAGATTGATAAGGCCGGCCGAATCGTCCTGCCTAAGCCCGTGCGTGTGAGATTGCGCCTTCGGGAAGGCTCTGAGCTCGAGCTCGAAGAGCGCGCAGACGGGCTGACTCTAAGACCGATCGAGCAGCGACCTTCCATGGTTCGGGAGAGCGGCATTTGGGTTCACTTGGGCAAGGTACCTCGAGGCTTTGATTGGGATGTCGCAGTTGAGGCCATACGAGAAGAACGCATCAAGGATACTTCGGGGTTATGAAGGCCTATTTTGACACGGCTGTTCTCGTGGCAGCGTCTGTATCCGATCATCCCCACCACAGCCAAGCCATAGCAGCCTTGCAGATGGTTCGCAATAAAGAGATCGTCGGGCATGTGAGCGGCCATAGCCTAGCCGAGGCCTATGCAGTCCTAACCCGGACTCCATTTACGCCGCCGATCTATCCGACGGAGGCGTGGAAACTGCTCTCAGAGAATGTACTCTCTTTTTTTCAGATCGTGGCTCTGACGCGTTCGATGTATCGCGAGGCGATTCAAGAATGTTCGGAGAGCGGATGGATTGGCGGTAGGATCTACGACGCTTTGCATCTACGCTGCGCGAAGAAAGCAGGTTGCGATCGTATCTATACTTTCAACATCCGCCACTTTCGACAATTAGCTCCAGACTGGGCGGACCGGATCGCGGCGCCTTAGCCGCGATGTTCTGTGTACTGCACCCAGCTAAGTAAACCAAGTTCCTTGACGGCGTGCGACACCTTGAAACGGGCGCGAGCTGAGAAGCTTGGTTGGAAGACAACCCTTTAAACTCATATACCTCGAAAGCTCTTGGTCCGACCGCGGTGAGCGCGGATCCCGCAGCGTTAGAGATCTAGAGAATTTTGACTCGCACCCAGTTGAAGCCGAAACAGCGGCTGTCCAGAATGTCGCCGACTTTGTCCTCGACACGACTCTTTTGACAGCAGCTGATTGTCAAGGCCTGCTGGGCCGAACATTGCCAAGAGGCCACGCTGCAACCAGATAAACGATGACTTGTCTGTTCTTGAGTAAGATCTGAACTGCACATTTCTGAGTTTTGCGGCCTAGTCAGTGGTAGATGCAGCTAAGGTTTAAGTGAGTCCCTCTCAGCTCCGCTGACAAAACACTCCACTTAACACCTCGGGCTACTGAATCGGGCTACGAACACACCCGAACGAAATTATTAGACCGGACAGTAGCCGACCGATTTTTCATGACAGGACTATATGAAGATATGGGGGATTCGAACCCTGAAATCCTGAAAGGCACCTTTCGATTGGGTCGGGAGAATTCCTAAGGCTTTTCCGCGATCTTAGATCTGACCGCCGAATTAGGCCCCGACGGAAGGTCTCCCAACGCCGCAATTGGGCCGGAGAGTCGGGGTTTCTACAACAATCTCCGAAACAAAGACAGAAGCTGACTGGCGGAGGAGGAGGGATTCGACTTTGCGCAGTATGAGGGCGGTACTCGTTGGCATGCGTTGGTTTGCTACACTCGAAATGTTGAAACCAAAGGGTTACGATCTTCCCGCATAAACACTGCTTTCCTACGATTCTAATTCCCTTGTTTTCCCTAGCACGGCGTAGAACGAGCGGAGTCGCGCCCTTCGGCAATTTCTGTGGCAACTGACAAGCGGAAAGAGTCTTTGGCACCGACAGGTGAGCGCCGTGCCATCTCTCAAGTTATAAACTCTGCGGCCACCGCTGGGCGCCGTGGTAAATTGCGAGGATTATGATGTCAGCTCTATCGATGGCATAAGCGGCGATGAAGGGCGTATTGGAAATGACCAACTCACGGGTGCCAAGAACACGGCCAGCTTTACCCGACATCGGGAAGGCGGCGAGCTGTTGAAGGGCAGTAACAATCTGCATTGTAATCCGGGCGGCAACTGCCTTGTTATTGGAGAGAGTGACGTAATCATGAGCCTGGTCCAATTGTTGGGTCGCCTGCTCGGTCCATTTGATCAATGGCGGGCGCGTCCCGCCCTCTTGAGCTGCTTTAGGACCTGTTCATGGCTCACGACGCGGTCCTTCCGCATCTCTTCTAGTCCCTTGCGAACCAACGCGTCCTGGTAGGCGTGCAGCTCGATGTAATTAGTGATCGCCTCGTTGATGAGATAGCTGCGTGGACGTTCTTGTGCGGCGGCCAGCGAATCAAGTGCTTCAATCTTTTCAGCGACGGCACGGAAACTGATGGTTTTCTCGTTGCTACTCATAATGCCAGAACGATAACACATATTATTCTGTATTACAATTCGCGACAGTCGGAGTGGAGGCATTTTTACTGCCGTTTTGAACGGAGGAGGAGGAGGAGGAGGAGGAGGAGGGATTCGATATATTACAGGATGAGGACCGGAACTTGTTGGTACATATTAGTTCGCTACCGTCAGAAGATTGAAAACGAATAATTTATATTCCGCCGCAGAAATACAGGTTTTCGTCCACTGCTAATTGAGGCCCTTTTTGTAGCACACGTAGCATGACGGGTTACCGCGTCCGCCAGCCGTGTGTCGAAGCCAGGTAGACCATGCACCAACGGCACCGGTCCTGGGAAGCCGCGTGTGCCTCGTTTGATTGATGATCTGAGATATCAATCCGTATTCGGAAAGCCAGTTCCGCACCATGAAATACCGGCCGGAGTTCCCGGACCGCTTCGGGTGCATTCAAGATACCCGAGCTTTTTCGCAGGGATTTTTTCGTTGGTACAACGAGGAACATCGTCACTCTGGGCTGGGCTTGCTCACACCTACAATGGTCCACTACCACCAAACCGCGCTCATCCTCGAACAGCGCCAAACCGTTCTCGATGCCGCCTACCGCGTCCATCCCGAACGCTTCGTCCACCAAGCTCCAAAACCACCAGCGGTGCCAACCGAGGTCTGGATCAACAAACCGCTCAACTCAAATGAAAATACTCACTAAATTCCATGAACACTGGTCTCAAACTCGTTGACACGC